>Ga0187780_10000044_pt1 | contig 92160 bp, 96 predicted proteins | sample 1015_Q2_SP10_20__FD_132429 | JGI IMG/M metagenome (GOLD analysis project Ga0187780, IMG submission 132429) | Tropical peat soil microbial communities from peatlands in Department of Meta, Colombia - 1015_Q2_SP10_20_MG | ecosystem: Environmental > Terrestrial > Soil > Wetlands > Peat | place...
CCGTCGCGATCTGCTCTTCAGAAAACTTGCTCTTCTTCAGACCGCCCTCCTCGGTTAGAGGGCTGCAGCGTAGCAAATCGTTCCAGTTTTGGCTGGTCGAGTTTTCTGGGAGGAGGTCCCTACTTCATGACTCACTGAAAAGGTAGCCTAACAACTGGGGGGATTCAGCAAGACCGAGCTGAATGCCCTGTCCCTAGACCGATTGCCAGCTTCACCCGGCCGACGAGGCCAATCCCTATGGATAGTTTGGAGAGTTAGGGGATCGTCTTGTTCACTTCGTTTGAGGAGCAGCTTTCTGCCACGATGTTATAAGCAGTGACCGAGAAATAGTAGGTTGTCCCACTCTTGAGGGTTGAAAACGCATAGGTGGTGCTCAGATTCACATCAATCACCTGCTGATAGTTTCTCGACGCGGTGCCGTAATACACCTTATATCCCCTCACTGAAGGATCGGTAGAAGGGTCCCAGGTTAAGGTTGCCTGGACTGTATTTGAGGGCATAAGTATTTCGGAAGACGCAAGTGGCCCTGTGTCCCCGAAGCCCCCGGCAACTAAGACAGTTCCGTTCGGCAGGAGCGTGGCGGTATGGCCGGCCCGGGCGACAGTCAGGTTACCGGTCGCGGTCCATTGCCCAGTGGCCGGATTATAAACCTCGGCGGAGGTGAGCAGTCCATTGCTCCCGTTGCCGCCCGCAACCAAGACAGTTCCGTTCGGCAGGAGCGTGGCGGTATGGTAACCGCGCGCGGAAGTGAGGTTATTCGTCTGAGGCAAGCTACTAGCAATCGGAGGATTACAAGTTGAGGCCACCGTTGAGCTTGTTCCCGATGAGCTTCCCCCGGAACAAGCTGATAGGTATGTCAAAGTCAGGTGGATCAGTCCAACTAGTAGGACCAGCTGTGCGGTAGTGCGGCTTGGTGGCTGCGGATTTTGATACCCCCTCTGGCAAATAACAGTTTTTTCCAACAGAAGTATGCCCGTAAGATAAGTGCGATTCTTGGGAATATGGGCCAAGAATGCGGGGCGATGATGATGAAGAGAAGGGTAATCTAGGGAGGACTTCAATGTCGGTAGTTTAGTTGAGTGAGAAGCATACCGCCCGGGTTTCCCACTGAATAACGTAAGGGGAGCCCCGGAGAACCACCTGGTAAGGCTGCGTATGAGCATGGCATATGGAGCACCAAGACAGGTAGAACGACAATTCCTCCAAGGAGTAGTCCCCCCCTATAAGGGGGGATGGGTGCTACAAGATGGGAGCTCGACCTGGACTACAAAATCTTACCTGTAGCGCGCCGGACTAGGATGGGCAGGTAGCATTTCTGAAAATGGCTCATTTTGTGCTTGTATCTTCCCCACTCATGCCAATCCGATGCTATAGGTTCACGGAAACGGAATCCGGGAGAGGGTCGCCGTTTTGTGCCTGAGGCAGATTCGCCATCCTCACAATTGAAATTGGCGCCCTAGCCCAGTGTCTATTGCTCGCACGGTATCCCGAGGCGAGGTTCACATCCTCGTATGGACAAGCCTGAGCGTGGGCACCGGCTCCGAGGCTTCCGATTTCTCCCGTCAGAGAGGAGGCCTATGTGCATCGCCGGGATCGACATGGCTGTGGAGTCTCATCTGGTGGCGGTGGTTGAGAAGGAAGGCAGAGCCTCGGTAAGCCAGTGATCTTCCGGAAGAATGCGAAGGGGTATCGACGCTTGCGAGAGGTGCTGGGCGCGCCGCAGGATCTCTTTGTCGCGATGGAAGCCACGGGATATTACTGGCAGAACGTGTTCGCGTTCTTGACCGCCTAGGGCTTCGCCGTGGCGGTGCTCAACCCGCGGCGGACTCATCACTTTGCGGGCGAGGAAGTCGCCTGGGCCAAAACAGATGTCCTCGATGCGACGGCCATCGCTCGCTTCACGGCTCTAAAATGACCAGCTCTGACACCGTTGCCTGATTCGGTGACGCAGAAGCTTCGCGAGCTAGTCCGGCTGCGAGATCAACTCGCCCAAGATTGTGGCGATCGACTGCGTCAGCTCCATCGCCTGGGGGATGTGGGCTTCCCCGAATTCACCCAGCATGTGCAGAGGCTCGACAGCTAACTGACCACGATGATTCTTCGGCAGCATCCGACAGCGATCGCCTTCCGGACTGCCTCACTCAAACGGCTGACCAACCTTCGTTATAATGGCTGCCACAAGGTGGGCGCGGACCTGGCGCACACACTCATCGCTGCGGCTCAGACCTCAGTCGGTGGGCACCATGAGCCTGCCTCTCACTGACGTCCCCCCCGTTGTTAGGCCACCTTTTCAGTTAGTCAGGGCATTGTTGACCCGCCCGTGTCAATATCCCCACCTAAATTGCCAAGGGGGAAGGGGTCGATATCTCAAGGAAAGTGACCTATCCTAGAGGTGGGTCAAAACACACCCATATTATGATAAGGAATGGGATGAAGTTCTCTCATATTGCTGGTCCAAATGACCTTTCGACTAGTTTGTTGTACCAATAGTGCATCGCTGAACTAAAAAGGATGTATATGAGGGTTTGTTTGCTCATCAACGTCATCATGCTTCTTTTTCTCTTCGGCTGCGCTACCAAGCACAGCCTAATAGAGGGTGCAAGTTTCGAGGCTCGATGCCATGCTCCAGAAGTTGTCAGGTGTATTGGCTTCGACTCACAAGCTGAGGTGGACCGATACCTCTACCCTCCGTGGGGAACAACGCAAAAAAGAGGGGCGGTGGCGATAGATGTCAAGGCCTCAGGAGATGGAGCCTTGCGATTCGAGGTTCCCTCGCTTTCAGGGTCAGATACGTCGGGCAATTTCTCGTTGAACTTCGCAGATGATCTCTCAACGCAGTTTGGTGAAGGAGAAGAATTCTACGTGCAGTGGCGGCAGCGATTTTCTCCTGAGTTTCTCGGTACATACTACCTGAAAAGCGGCGGTTGGAAACAGATCACTATTGGAGAGGGAGATCGCCCTGGATTTACTGCACCAGGCTGCACACAACTTGAATTAGTTGTGGTTAACAGTTACCAGGCCGGATTTGTGCAGATGTACCACAGTTGTGGTGGGAAGGATGGCCAATTTGAAGGTCTTGGTGGCGGCGGTAGATATTATGCCGACGAATGGATGACCTTTCAGGTCCATGTCAAAATCGGGACATGGTACAGGAATGATCGTAATTATCATCACGATAGCACGATACAGCTTTGGGTCGCTCGAGAAGGGAGACCGTCTCAGCTTGAAGTAGATCTAAGTCCCGAGCCAGCTACCGTTTTTGGCATTCAGGTTCCCGGAAGTGGCACCGGATACGACCTCGCTAATGACAACCCTAGTGCGAAATATGGCAAGGTGATACTCACCGTCTACCAAACAGGGAAAGATCCAACCCAGAACCATCCTAACGGCTACGTATGGTACGACGAATTGATCATTTCAAGGGCGAAAATTCCAGATCCGCAATGACTTAACTTCCCTGCATCTCATAGTGTGATGAAACATTTGACCCAAAACCCGAAAAGTAGACCAGAGGGCACTTGAGGAATAAGCCCGCGGGGTGGTCTTCTACTCATCCAAGGAGGACCCGACGATGGGACGACGACGGGGGCATACGGAAGAGCAGATCCTGGCCGCCTTACGGCAAGCCGAGAGCGGCACGACGGTGGCAGAGGTGTGCCGGCAAGTGGGGATCGCCGAGCAGACGTTCTATACATGGAAGCGCAAGTATGCGGGGCTGGGCCTGAGTGAACTGCGCAAGCTCCGGCAGCTGCGCGAAGAGAACACCAAACTGAAGCGACTCGTGGCTGATCTCTCGCTCGATCACCATATGTTGCAGGAGATCGTGCGGAAAAAGATCTAAGGCCTCGGGACCGGCGGGCCCTGGCCCGCTGGGCGCAAGCGACGTATCAGGTCAGCGAGCGCTGGGTCTCGAGGCTGGTGCTGATGGCACGGGCCTCCTTGCGGTATCAGAGCCATCGCGATCCGCAGGAGGCGTTGCGGATGCGTCTGCGGGAGGTCGCCGCGGCGCGAGTACGCTTTGGCTATCGCCGACTCACGGTGTTGTTGCGCCGGGAGGGCTGGCGCGTGAATGCGAAGCGGATTTATCGGCTGTATACGGAAGAAGGGCTCACGGTGCGGACCAAGGTGCGAGTGAAGGCCGCCCGACGGCACCGCGTGCCACAGGCCGTGGCCACAGCGCCGAACCAGCGGTGGAGCATGGACTTCATGAGTGCACGGGTCGCCGATGGCCGCTGGTTTCGGATCCCGACCGTCGTGGACCAGTTCACGCGGGAATGCCTGTGTTTGGTCGCCGATCAGTCGCTCACGGGGGAGAAGGTGGCCGCAGCCTTGGAACCCCCTGGTGCTCCAACGTGGCGCCCCACGTGCGATCACCGTGGACAACGGGAGCGAATTCGCCAGTCGCGTCATGGATGCCTGGGCCTATCGTCATCGGATCCAGCTGGATTTTATTCGACCGGGGAAACCCGTCGAGAATGGTTTCATCGAGAGCTTCAACGGACGGCTTCGGGATGAGTGCCTGAAGGTCGAGGTATTCTTCACGCTCGAGGATGTGCGGGAGACGTTGGCTCGTTGGCAGGAGGACTACAACCTCCTGCGACCGCACAGCTCGCTTCAGGATCAGGCGCCAGCATTCGTCGCAGCTGAGTGGCCGGCGGCCGCTCAGCCCGTCCACGCTCCCCATGCATTATTGGAGACACTGACGTGAGCTATGGTAGGTTCGCATCGCCGCATCAGCGGCTTCAACCGACCACGCAGCAGGCCAAATCCTCAGGTCCCAACTGGTCTACATTCGCGGGGCGGGTCAGGTCAACTGCGCGCCTGCGAATTCTGCAGCAGATCTAGAGAGCGTGTCCAGCGGTGATGCGCGGCCCAACCCTCACAGATGAGCTGGACCCGTTTAAGACGGGGAGGTCAGTTAGGGGTGGTGTGGTGGAGAAAAAACTTTCTGGACTTCGCTCGAAACGCACTTGGCTAATGCTGCGTTCACATGTCCCGTAAAGTGATTACCACTCGGCACATATCGATGTGGATCCGGTACTTCGGTCACGCAACCCGACACATCTAGGAATGGAACTTGAGCGAGCCGTAATGTCTTTAGACTAAGCTCCGGCGTTCGATTCCCTCTTGGCACCAAAAGCAAGATCGGAGTGACACCCTCTTGAACCATCAAGTTTCTCATTTTGACAAACAGCCGAGCATTGAGTGTTACGATTGCATCTTCTGAAAACTGTGGGTCTGGGGGACTCCATCGTGGTGACAAAGCAGCGATAACGCGCAGGACGAGAGGTCCTCTCTCTATCCAGGATGTCCACCAATCCCTCTTACTCCACGGGTCGTATGCTAGGTATGGAAGCTCTCGTGCATATTTGATCGACATTATTTTCTCATGTGTGATCAGTGGAACGTTGATTAATTGCGATTTTGTTAGTCCATTGTCGAATCTTGGTTTTACGAGATATCCAGGCCACCCTAGACTCAAAAATGGATACACAATCATCGTACGCCAAAGATCATGTTCAACAAACACAACGATTACTACGTCAGGGTGCCACGGTCTCACGTCACGCTGATAACGCAAGTAAATCTGATCAATCCCATAACCGTCAACACCAAAGTTCAGTACTTGGATATCGGCTCCTAACAGCTTTTGGAGGTAATGAGCAAGAGACTCCTGATATGGCACTTCCAAAGAGAACGCATTCGAGTCTCCAATTATGGCCACTCTTGCGCGTGGTGCTGCATCCCTAAGCCGTTCACCAGGTGAGGCGCTGCGTAGCCCTTCTTCACTGCTAGCATACATACCGTCGGTGGTTACGCGACTCCTCCCAACAGTCCATCCAAGGTCTGAATCATAGACAAAGTAGGAATCCCGATCCCTGCCAGCGCGACTTATTCGGTCGATCGTGTGACGGCTTCGATCCAACAGTTCGCTCTCTCCATATGGGACCACAAGGTTAAGAATCCGCAAACCAGCATCACTCTCGCGTGCTGTTATTCTGAAAATGCCTTCCAAAACGGCTGCTGTTAGTAAGATGGTAACCAAGTTGGTCACGATCGCAGTCATCCACATTCGCCGCGCTTCAGCGCCAAAGCGAACGGATTCTTTTGCCATTCGAAATCCTGCTATGAGTACTACGAGTGAGCCAATCAGGATGATGAATCCAGCACGCGTCCAAAACATTGCCCATTTAACCTCGGGAGATTTGTAAAGGCCGAAAGTTACTAGTGCGACACCTAATTCACTTGCGTAGAGTAACGTCACTATGCGGCCAGCAAAGCTGTAGCGACTCTCAGATGTATGGAACATAAGATGTTTGGTAGGGGTTCAGGTTTAAACCTTTGACAAACACATTGTGACGGGATTGCCCAGTAGGATCAATGGGTACTGCCCCACTTAACTGTGGACAGGTGGCGTGTTCTATTTTGAAGACTCCCTCCGCATAGAACCTGGTTGAGGATAGCACGTCTGATCTTCTCCCAGTTGCTAGGCCACCCTCCTAGTTAGTTATGCCGGGCCGGGCACACCTGATAAGACAGAATCACAAGTGGTCATCTCGTTTCCTGCTGACACAGTTTACTTGTCGGATCATCAATAACCAACGGTCCCGACCTTCTTATACCAGGATAGTCGCTTGCGAACATGATGTGGTCAGAAACTGCTTCGGTTAAATGTCGTCTGCTACGGAAGTTTCGATAGAATCCCTCAAAACTTCCACCATTCTCTTCAATTCATGTAGAGAAAGTGAAAGCGGCGGGATCAACACGATGATATGGCCGAGCGGTCGGATCAGAAGTCCTCGCAGGCGGGCTTCAGCTGCGATGCGATGACCGATTCTGGCTTCGGGCGGATAGACCTCCTTCGTGGTTCGGTCCTTCACCAATTCAATGCCGACCATGAATCCCTGTTGCCGAATCTCGCCCACGTGAGGCAGCGTCGCAAGCGACTGCATCAATCGCTTCAGTTCGGCAATCTTCGGTCGGAGCTTTGTGAGCGTCCTTTCTTTTCGAAAAATGGCTAGGTTTGCCAGGGCGACAGCGCAACCGAGGGGATTCCCCGTATAACTATGGCCGTGGAAGAAGGTCTTGAACTCTTCATATTTGCCAACAAACGCGTTGTAAATTTCCTCGGTAGTCAATGTGGCGGCCAATGGCATATAACCGCCGGTTAGGCCTTTGCTGATGGCCATCAAGTCTGGCGTAACATCTTCATGTTGGCAGGCGAACAACTTTCCGGTTCGGCCGAACCCTGTTGCCACTTCATCGGCTATCAAGAGCACGTCGTATTTGGTACATAGCTCGCGGATTCGTCTGAGGTAGCCGGGCGGCGATGTAATCATCCCGGCAGCGGCTTGAACCAATGGCTCGATGACGAATCCCGCCAACTCACGATGCCGAGTCCTGAGCGTTTGTTCGATGGGCTCAAGGCAGGCCATCTGGCAGGAAGGATAGGCCAACTTCAGCGGGCAGCGGTAGCAGTAGGGTGGATCGGCGCTGAGTGTCGGGAATAGTAACGGTCTAAATCGAGCATGGAACAACTCAATGTTGCCGACGCTGACTGCGCCGATCGTGTCGCCGTGGTAGGCGAGTTTCAGGTGGAGGAAGGTATTCTTGGGCCCTGTGCCTGGATGCCGTTGCTGCCAATATTGGACTGCCATCTTGAGCGCAACTTCAACTGCGGTCGATCCATCATCGGAGTAGAACACGCGAGATAACCCTTTGGGTGCGATGCGAATAAGCTCGCGCGCCAGTAGAATTGCCGGAGGATTGGACAGGCCAAGAAGAGTTGAGTGCGCGATCTTCCCGAGCTGCTTCGTGACTGCCCGGTCAAGCGCTGGGTGGCGGTGACCGTGGAGGTTGACCCAGATGGACGACGTTCCGTCGAGGTATTTTCGACCCTCTGTATCGATCACGTAAGAGCCTTTTCCTCGTTCGATGATGAGAGGCTCTTCCTCTTCCCATTCCTGCATCTGGGTGAACGGGTGCCAGAGGTATTTCCGGTCCCAATCAGCCAATGTATCGGTACGGTTTCGTTTGGCCATGATACCGTGAAGTCCCCGGAAGGGAGAGTGAGAGATCCCTGACGAAAGTCGCGAATTATCCTGTCGCGGCGCGGATTATACGAGCAGGTGATTTCTTTGACAACCTAGGAGCCGGCTAATATAATGAACCGATTTTGTTCAGAAATGAGCTAGGATTTGCAAAGCCAGATACGAAACTTTTCTATTATCGCCCATATCGATCACGGCAAATCGACCCTCGCTGACCGGTTCCTCGAAGCCACGGGTGCTGTCACCGCTCGAGAGGCCAAAGAACAGATTCTCGATGCGATGGACCTTGAGCGTGAACGCGGCATCACGATCAAGGCGCATGCAGTGGCGATTCGGTATCAAGCGAAAGACGGGAAGACCTACGCCCTTCATTTGATCGATACGCCGGGGCACGTGGACTTTACCTATGAGGTTTCTCGCAGTTTGGCCGCTTGTGAGGGGGCTCTCTTGTTAGTGGATGCAACCCAAGGCGTACAGGCCCAGACGATTGCCAACGTCAACTTGGCGATGGCGAATAAATTAACGATCATACCAGTGATCAACAAGATCGATCTGGCCAGCGCGGATGTGGAGGGTACGAAGCATTCGATCGCTGAAGTGCTGACACTCAATGCTAGCGATGCGATGCCGATCAGTGCCAAGGAAGGCAGGGGTGTGCCGGAAGTGCTCGAGGCGATCATCGAACGTATTCCTCCGCCGTCGGGCGAACCGCTGGCGCCGTTAAAGGCGCTCATTTTTGATTCCTGGTTCGACAATTATCAAGGGGTGATCGTGCTCACACGGATTATCGATGGATCGGTCAGACCCGGCATGAAGATCAAGGTGATGTCGAACGGCCGGACCTTTGAAGTCATGGAAGTCGGGCAATTCACACCCAAGCGGACGAAGAAGAATGAGTTATTGACGGGCGAGGTCGGGTACCTCTGTGCCAACATGAAAGAGGTGGCCGACGTCAAGATCGGCGACACGATTACCGATGCCGTCAACCCGACGAACGAGCCGTTTCCTGGGTACAAAGAGGCCAAACCGTTGGTGTTCTGCGGGTTGTATTCGACGGATACGGCGAAATATGAAGACCTGCGGGATGCGTTGGTCAAGTTGCGGTTGAACGACTCGTCGTTTGTCTATGAGCCAGAAACCTCGATGGCACTGGGGTTTGGGTTTCGGTGCGGATTTCTGGGGCTGCTCCATATGGAAATCATTCAGGAGCGGCTTGAGCGCGAGTACGGGTTGACTTTGATCACCACGGCGCCCACTGTTGTCTATCGCGTGTTGACGACAAAGGGCGACGTGTTGGAAATCGACAATCCGGCGAAACTGCCACCTCCCAATAGTATCGAGTCGTTTGAAGAACCCTTTATTCTTGCCACGATCATCACGCCGGAACGTTACATGGGCGCCATCTTGCAACTCTGCCAGGAACGACGCGGCATTCAGCGGGACATTCACTACCTCGATCCCACCCGGGTGATGATCAGCTACGAGATGCCGCTCAACGAAGTGATTCTCGATTTTTACGATAAGCTCAAGTCTCGGACCCAAGGGTATGCGTCGCTCGACTACGAGCTGCTCGGTTATCGTGAATCTGATCTCGTGAAGCTCGATATTCTGCTCAACGGCGAAGCAGTCGACGCCCTCTCCTTTATTACCCATCGCGATCGGTCGTATCAACGCGGACGCCAGTTGGCCGAGAAGATGAAGGAGTTGATTCCGCGTCAGATGTTTGAGGTCGCAATTCAGGCCGCGATAGGAAACAAAGTCATTGCGCGAGAGACCATCGGGGCCATGAAGAAGAACGTCACGGCGAAATGCTACGGCGGCGACATTACGAGGAAACGCAAGCTCCTCGAGAAGCAGAAGGAAGGGAAAAAGCGGATGAAAGCAGTCGGCAGCGTGGAAGTTCCACAAGAAGCGTTCTTGGCTATTTTAAAGGTCGGTGACGAATGAGCGCAGGCTCTGATCGATCTAAAACCGACGATATCAGGACTGCCTCGTCTCAAGATACGGTCGAGTCGGTGTCGTCCTCGGCATCGGTGGAGAATCGTGCCGTGACGACACAAGTCGGTCGAAAATCGATGTTCCGCGAGTATGCGGAAGCCATCGTGGTCGCCATGTTACTGGCCTTCGCGATTCGGGTGTTCGTCGTGCAGGCATTCAAGATTCCGTCCGGTTCGATGATCCCGACGTTGTTGATCGGAGACCACATTCTGGTGAGCAAACTCTCATATGGATTGCAGTGGCCGACGCTCTGTAAATTCCAAATGGCTCTTCCGCCGGTCAATTGCTACGCCTCTCAGACACTCATTGAGTTCGGAAAACCGCAGCGCGGTGATATCATCGTGTTCCGCTTTCCGGAAGATGAGGAGAAAGATTTCATCAAGCGAATCGTCGGAACACCGGGAGATACGGTGCAAATCCGTAACAAAGTCGTGCTGGTGAATGGGCGACCGTTGGACGACAAGGGGTTTACGCAACGGATCGACCCGGGAATCATCGATGGGATGATCAACCCACGGGATAATTTCGGGCCGGTGACCGTGCCTGAAGGGGCCTACTTCGTCATGGGCGATAACCGCGATCAGAGTTTGGACAGTCGATTTTGGGGCTTTGTGCGTGAGGAGAAGATTCGTGGCAAGGCGTTCAGGATTTACTGGTCCTGGAGCGGCCAGGGAAAGTGGACCGACTGGGTGCGATGGGAACGGTTCGGCAAAGCCATTCAATAGGCACGCGTCGTCGCCAGACGGTGTCTCGTCAGGGAGTCAGTGACCAGGGAGGTAAGGTGCCTGCGAAAGCGCTCCGGCAATATATTCAGCGGTTCCCACAGGCTTCGGTGTTGGTCATCGGAGACTTGATTCTCGACCATTACATCTGGGGACGCGTCAGCCGGATCTCCCCGGAAGCTCCGGTTCCGGTCGTACACGTGGATTCTGAATCTTTGAAGCTCGGTGGAGCAGCGAACGTGTTCAACAATATTCTCGCTTTGGGAGGCAAGGCGGATCTCTGCGGCGTGATTGGCTCGGACGAAACCGGCCGGTTGCTGCTGAAGGAACTGGGAACAAAGCGATCGGGTCGTGGCGGGGTAGTCATCGATCAGGAACGTCCGACGACCAGAAAATCGCGGGTCATCGCGCACAATCAACAGGTTGTCCGCTATGACGTGGAACAGAGAGACGAACTTAAAAAGTCTTTACAGCAACGTATCCTGCGCTATGTGGAATCGCGTGTACGAGAACTCTCCTGTCTCGTCGTCTCCGACTATGCGAAGGGAGTGGTGACGGCAGCCTTGATGTCAGAGCTTACGCGATTGGCATCGCTTCGGCGGATTCCCGTGGTTGTCGATCCTAAAGTGGAACATTTCGGCTATTACAAGGGTGCAACGGTGATTACACCGAACCATCTGGAGGCCACACAGGCTGCCGGCGTGCACGGGGATGACGACCAGGCGATCGATCAAGCCGGGGCGATCATCCGACAACGGCTTGGGTGCCAGTCTGTCTTGGTTACTCGTGGCGAAAAAGGAATGAGCCTGTACGAGGCCGATGGGGTCTCCTGGCATATTCCCACGCAGGCTCGACAGGTTTATGATGTGACGGGAGCGGGTGACACGGTGATCGGGACGTTGGCGTTGGCATTGTCGACGGGGGCAACAATGAAGGAGGCGGCACAGCTGGCGAACCAGGCAGCAGGAATCGTGGTAGGGATGGTCGGAACGGCGACAGTGTCTGCACAGCAACTGTCGGAGGTCCTGGATGACTAACGTCCGGTCGTCCGTGAGCGTGGTCATTCCAGCTCGCTACGGGTCGTCGCGTTTCCCAGGAAAACCACTGGTGAAACTGGGTGCCAAGCCGTTGATCCAGCACGTGTACGAACGAGCTGCGGCCTGCGCGGTGGTATCCGACGTAGTGGTAGCGACCGACGACGAGCGCATTAAACAAGCCGTAGAGCAGTTCGGTGGACGAGTGATCCTCATGACGGGAGACTATCGGACTGGGACGGATCGTGTAGCAGCCGTAGCCAGCACACTTCCGGGTGAATATTTTGTGGATTTGCAGGGGGACGAAATTCCGGTAGATCCTGATTTGCTCACCGATCTCATCGAGCCATTCATTGCGAGTGGAGCCGAAATAGGAACGCTGAAGCGGGCGATCGAATCCAGGGGGGAGCTGCAGAATCCCGCCGTCGTGAAAGTCGTGACCGACCAGCAGGGGAAGGCCCTATACTTTTCGCGGTCTCCGATTCCCATGGTGCGAGAGGATTCCGGCCGCTGCTCGACACAGGGTTTGGGCTATATTCATTTAGGGGTGTATAGCTACAGAAGGAATGCACTCCTGAAGTTTGCCGCGCTGCCGACTGGGGTGTTAGAAGATGGAGAAAAATTGGAGCAACTGCGCGCCTTGGAACATGGGATGACCATTCGAGTGTGGGAAACGAAACGAAGCTCGCTCCGCGTGGATACACCGGAAGATGCGGTTACGGTATCGGAGCAACTTCGGTTCGCCGAGACTACGGCACAGAGTATGACCTTCAATCGGGCGGTGCCTTCTTGCTGACTATGGTATGCGGGTTCGAATCATTCGATCGAAAGGGATGGAACGCACGATGAGCAAGTTCATTTTTGTGACCGGCGGGGTCGTCTCATCGTTGGGGAAGGGACTCGCGTCGGCCTCGATCGGGAACCTGTTGGAAAGTCGAGGCCTCAAAATCACGTTCTTGAAACTTGATCCCTACATCAATGTTGATCCCGGTACGATGAATCCCTATCAGCATGGCGAAGTGTACGTGACGGATGATGGGGCGGAGACGGACCTCGACCTGGGTCACTATGAGCGGTACACCTCGTTGACGCTGACAAAAGAAAACAATTACACCACGGGGCGAATCTATCACTCCGTCATCACCAAAGAACGTCGCGGCGATTACCTCGGCGGAACGGTCCAAGTCGTGCCGCATGTCACGGATGAGATCAAGCAATGCATCGTGCGGATTTCGAAAGGGATGGATGTCACGATCGTGGAAATCGGCGGCACCGTCGGCGACATTGAGAGCCTGCCGTTCCTCGAAGCGATTCGCCAAATGCCGTATGACGTGGGCCGTGACAATGTCCTGTACGTCCATCTCACGCTGGTGCCCTATATCGGGGCAGCGGGTGAATTAAAAACCAAGCCGACCCAGCATTCGGTGAACAAGCTGCGCGAAATCGGCATTCAGCCGAACATTCTCTTATGCCGGACCGACCGGTACATTCCCCCGGAGTTGAAGGCGAAGATTGCGATGTTCTGCAACGTGGAGAAAGACGCGGTCATTACAGCCAAGGATGTGGACACGATATATGAAGTCCCGATCGTATTTCGGAAAGAAGGCCTGGATGAATTGATCGTTCGCCAGCTTCGTCTGGAAACGGGTCCACCCAATCTGCGCGAATGGGACGCGATGGTTCAGAAGATCAAGCATCCCAAACACGAAGTCTCCATCGCGCTGGTAGGGAAATATGCGGGGCTGAAGGAGTGCTACAAGAGTCTGGCCGAAGCGTTGGTGCACGGCGGTATTGACCATGAAACGAGAGTCAACATCAACTGGATTGAATCGGAGGACGTCGAACGCCAGGGCACCGAACGGATTCTTCGTGACGCTGACGGGATTCTGATTCCTGGAGGATTCGGATCGCGGGGAATCGAAGGGAAAATCACGACGATTAGATACGCGAGAGAACATCATGTCCCGTTCCTTGGACTCTGTCTCGGTATGCAGTGCGCAACGATTGAATTTGCCCGCAACGTGGCCGGCCTTGCGGGGGCGAACAGCGCCGAATTCGACGAGCGGTCTCCCCATCCCGTGATTCATCTGATGCCGGATCAGCACAGTGTGAGCGACAAAGGCGGGACTATGCGGCTCGGGTCGTATCTCTGCAAACTGGGCGAGGGCACGTTGGCGCACAAGATGTATGGTGTGGACGAAGTCCGCGAACGACACCGACATCGGTATGAATTCAACAATGCCTACCGCGATGTCTTGACGGCGAAAGGGTTGGTGCTCAGCGGTCTCTCGCCAGACGGACGATTAGTCGAAATCGTCGAATTGAGGAACCATCCCTGGTTCTTGGCGACGCAATTCCATCCGGAATATAACTCGCGCCCGCACCATCCTCATCCGCTCTTCAGCGGATTTGTTGGCGCCGCGTTGCGGAACAAGCTTGGACACTGAGCGGCCATGGCGAACGTCGTCGACATCGGAACGTTCAAAGCCGGTCAAGGGCAGCGGCCGTTTCTGATCGCCGGCCCCTGTGTCATCGAAAGCGAACAACTCGTGTTGGAAACGGCCAGCCGCATCGCCGAGATCACCAAGGCGCTCGGCATTCCCTATGTCTTCAAATCATCGTTCGACAAAGCGAACCGAACGTCAATCAAGTCATTTCGTGGCCCCGGCATCGAAAAAGGCCTGGCCGTGCTCAAGAAGGTAAAAGATCAGTTAGGTATCCCAGTCTTGACAGATGTGCACACAGAGGAGCAGGCCACTGAAGCCGGTGAAGTCGTGGATATCCTTCAGATTCCCGCATTCCTTTGCCGGCAGACGGATCTCCTGGTTGCCGCAGCCAAGACCAGCAAAGTCGTGAACGTGAAGAAGGGCCAGTTTCTCTCGCCTCAAGAGATGGGCCATGCGGTGAAGAAGGTGGAAGAGTGCGGGAATCGCCGTATTATTCTCACTGAACGGGGATCTTCCTTCGGGTATAACAATCTTGTCGTCGATATGCGATCGTTCCCGATCCTGCGCAGCTTTGGCTATCCGGTCGTCTTCGATGCGACTCACAGCGTGCAACTCCCGGGCGGCGGTGGGACACAATCAAGCGGCCAGCGAGAATTCGTTGAACCGCTCGCCTGTGCAGCAGCGGGAGCTGGTGTCGATGGGTTCTTCATGGAGGTACATCCGAATCCCGATGATGCCCTCTCCGATGGTCCGAACATGGTTCCGCTGCATCAGTTGAAGACACTGCTTGAGCGGGTGATGCGGATATGCGACGCAGCAAAACCGAAAAACTGAAAAACCACTCCACTGCGAAAACCTCCGGCGGACAGACCAGCGCGAGCCTCAATGAAGGCCGCCGGGTGCTCCAGATTGAGGCCCGCGCGGTCCAGACTCTGGTCGATCGTCTGGACGAACGTTTTACGCAGGCGGTGGATTTGCTCTACAACTGCAAAGGGAAAGTCGTCGTTTCCGGTATGGGTAAGTCCGGCCTCATTGGGCAAAAGATTGCCGCGACGTTGGCCAGCACCGGCACGCCCGCCTTCTTTCTCCACCCGGCCGAAGGTGTGCATGGCGATCTGGGCATGCTGGCCCGTCGCGATACCCTCATTCCGATTTCGAACAGCGGCGAAACGAAGGAAATACTCCAGTTGTTGCCGTACATCGAGCGAATGGGCGTTCCCACTGTGGCCTTAACGGGAAAGATGGGTTCGACCTTGGCCAAGCACAGCGATGTCGTGTTGGACGTGTCCGTATCGGAGGAAGCCTGCCCGATGGGATTGGCCCCGACGGCCAGCACGACGGCGACCTTGGCGATGGGGGATGCGTTGGCCGTGGCGTTGTTGCAAAAGCGGGGATTCAAATCTGAGGATTTTGCGCAGTTCCATCCGGGCGGCACGCTTGGCCGGCGCTTGCTCATCAAGGTGCGTGATCTTATGCATGTCGGTGACGAAGTCCCACGAGTTCAAGAACAGGCGACCGGTTCGGCGGCGATTTCGGAGATTTCAGCCAAGAAACTGGGCATGACGACGGTGATTGATCGGACTGGCGCCCTTCTCGGCGTGATCACCGATGGCGATTTGCGCCGGTTCGTCCAGCAGGGCGGCGAAATCATCAAGGCGACGGCTGGAACACTGGCTTCTCGCTCGCCGCGAACGATCGGACCGGATGACTTGGCGGCGCGAGCCGTTGAAGTGATGGAGCGCTACTCGATCACGACGCTCGTGGTGACGGAAGGGGAGCAGCGGATCGTCGGCGTAATTCACCTGCACGACCTCTTGAAGAACGGGATCGTGTAAGCACTGAGGCGGGAGGGACGGTGAACTGGGTCATCGACATGTGGAAACAGGTGGGGCAGGAATCGATCAACGTCCCCAATCTGCTCACGCTCACGAGGATTCTCCTCATTCCGGTCTTTGTCATGCTGTTCGCGACGCCGGATCCACATCGATCCATCATCGCCGCGATCGTGTTTGTCGTGGCGGCGGTGACCGATCTGCTTGACGGCTATCTGGCGCGCCGGTCTGGGCAGGTCACCAAGCTCGGCAAGTTGCTCGATCCAATCGCCGATAAGCTGCTCGTCTTGTCGGCATTGATTCTGCTGGTCAACGTGGATCGCGTGAGCGCGCTGGTGGCGATTCTGATCATCGCCCGTGAGGTCGCGGTCACAGGCATCCGCGCCATTGCAGCGACCGAAGGGATGATCATCGCGGCAGAAACGAGCGGCAAATACAAGATGGCGTTGCAAGTGATCGCGATCGTGTTGCTGATTCTCGAGGGGACAGCCCTGTCTGCTCTGGGTAATCTCCACTTGGCCGGGATCGTCACCCTTTACCTGTCGCTCATCCTCGGGTATGCGTCCGGTGCTCAATATGTGTGGAGCTTCTGGAAGCAAGTGGCGACCAAGGGACTCTAGCCGTGCCTGACCGGATGCGTCGTTTCTCCAATACCTCTTGATCCATGGACGATCGGTTTCTCTGGATTCTTATGGCTGTAGCTGGGTATGGGCTCGGCGCCATTCCGTTCGGCCTTGTCGTGTCAAAGGCGATGGGTCTGGCCGATCCGCGTACGGTCGGCAGCAAGAATGTCGGCTTCACCAACGTGCTTCGCGCATCCGGCACGAAAGCCGGTGTTCTGACTCTGCTTGGCGACATGGGTAAAGGGTGGGTCATGGGTTGGGCCGCCATGCAGTGGCTCACCGATGAGCCTCTCATCATGGTGGTCGCGATCTCGCCGATTCTTGGTCATGTCTTTTCGCCATTCCTGAGCTTCAAAGGAGGCAAGGGGGTGGCAACGGCGCTGGGATCGGTACTGGGTCTCTCGCCATCGATGGGGGTACTCTTGTTGTTGATCTGGCTCGGAACGGTGGCAATCTGGCGCTACTCCTCTGCGGGGGCGCTCGCAGCATTCGGGGTGTTTCCGGTGGTGGCGATCGTCAACGAACAGCGACAGGAATTTCTCGTTTTCTCAGTGATCGTCAGTGCGCTGATTTGGTTCAAGCACAAGGACAACATCGTTCGGTTATGGAAGGGAACGGAAGGTAAAATAGGGCAGCAGACGCAAGAGTAGGAGCGGTTCGATCGGCGTTCTTTCTCACGGAGACCACACGATTGTCGAAGAATTGACTCTGTTTCACCCCCTCCATATAATGAATTTTCACGAGTGATTTCAGCCGTCCTTCCACACGGTTATGATCTCCTTCGCCAAAGCGTCGCTCGCACAGACATGGACCAGGGTTCGTCAGGGGTTCGCGCATGCCTTTTCAACGACAATCGAAACCGAAGTCTTCACCACCGAGGATCTGGCATTGCTTGAGCGGGTCGCGGATGCCGTGGTAAACGGGAAGATGGCGGCTCCGGCGACGGTGTTTCTTGAATCACTCGGTCCCATGAACTTTCTCGGTAGCCAAGCGCTGCATTTTTTTACACCCATCATCGAGATCGCTTTCAACGCCCAAGACGTTTCACAGATCGCTCATCTACTCGAACGGCGCGAGACGATCCCTCGCCTCCTTGCCTTGATCGAGACGCGCACTGCTCTGAAAGGCGCGGCGGCTCAATGACGCTCGGGCGTGAATCGTTACTCGTGAAGCGTATCCCGTTCCGAACTTCTTGTGTCTCACGACTCATGAAAGTCGAGCAACGCGGTCTTGGTCAGGTACGCTGCTGATGGCATCTGAACACCCGGCCAAGACCATCTCTCCGTTAAACGTCATCGTTGCGACCGACTGCGGCAGCACCACCACGAAAGCCATTCTCATCGAGAAAGTGGGCGAAGAGTACCGTCAGACGTATCGTGGTGAAGCGCCGACCACGGTTGAGGCACCATTTGAAGACGTCACGCGCGGCGTCTTGAATGCGATTGCCGAAATCGAGGAACTCTCCGGGCGCAAGATCCTCGACGGCGACAAGATTCTGACACCCAACCGGGCCGCTCAAGGCGACCCGAAAACCGGCGTCGATATGTACATTTCAACCAGCAGTGCCGGCGGTGGCTTGCAGATGATGGTGACCGGAGTGGTGCAGAACATGACAGGAGAGAGTGCGCAACGGGCGGCCCTTGGCGCCGGAGCCATCGTGATCGATGTGCTGGCGTCGAACGATGGCCGGCTGCCGCATGAAAAGATCGAGCGCATTCGTTCCATGCGACCAGACATGATTCTGATGTCCGGCGGGACGGACGGGGGTGCCGTTACACACGTGGTTGAGATGGCTGAATATGTCGCGGCGGCAGAACCACGGCCGCGGTTCGGTGCAACCTACAAGCTTCCGTTGATTTATGCAGGCAATAAGGATGCGCAGGAGCAGGTGAGGACGATTCTCGGAGAAAAGGCGGCCTTGGAGGTGACGGAGAACATCAGGCCGGTCCTTGAGCGTGAGAACCTCGCGCCGGCTCGCCATAAGATCCACGATTTGTTTCTTGAACATGTCATGCAGCAGGCACCAGGGTACAAGAAGCTGATCGAGATGACCGACGCGCCGATCATGCCAACTCCTGCGGCAGTCGGCGTCATCATGGAGACGATCGCGAAGCGTGAGCACCTGAACTTGATCGGCGTCGATATCGGCGGAGCAACGACCGATGTGTTTTCGGTCTTCGGCGGGGTGTTTAACCGAACGGTGAGCGCCAATCTCGGAATGTCTTATAGCGTCTCGAACGTGCTGGCCGAAGCCGGACTTCCGAATATCATGCGATGGGTGCCGTTTGGGATCGATGAACAGACCCTGCGCAATCGTATCAAGAACAAGATGATCCGCCCGACGACCATCCCGCAGACACTCGATGAACTGCAAATTGAGCAGGCTATTGCGCGCGAGGCTCTTCGGCTTGCGCTGATTCATCACAAATCGCTGGCGACCGGTCTCAAAGGCGTGCAGCAGGAACGGACGATTTCCGACGTCTTCGAGCAGCAGACGTCCGGCAAGACCCTCATCGACATGCTGAAGCTCGATCTGATCGTCGGCAGCGGCGGAATTCTTTCGCACGCCCCGCGGCGGGTTCAGGCGATGCTGATGATGGTCGATGCGTACGAGCCGCTCGGCTTCACTATGTTGTCGGTCGATAGCATCTTCATGATGCCGCACCTCGGCGTCCTGTCGACAATCGATGAGAAGGCGGCAACTGACGTTTTCGTGCGAGACTGCATGGTCTATCTTGGCACCTGCGTGGCTCCGATTGGTCGGGTAAAGGACGGCGAGCGTCTGGCGGATTACGGGATGACCTTTCCTGATGGTCGGGTGGTGAAGGACCAATTGAAGATGGGCGAACTGCGACACTTCCCGCTCGGGCTAAATCAGAAGGCCACAATCACCATGCAGCCGGCGAAGCAGGTCGATCTCGGAGCGGGCCCGGGCGTCTCGGTTTCACGAGAAGTGCAGGGCGGCGTGGTCGGCGTGATGCTCGACGGTCGTGGACGACCACTGCAGCTTCCAGTTGATGAGCAGACGAGGATCGCGGCGCTGATACAGTGGTTCAAAGCGGTGGATCTGTACCCGAAAGTATAGGCGAGGGGCGCGAGGCTAGAGGCGATAGGACGGATTGTGTTTCCTCTAGCCCCTTGCCTCGTGCCTCTAGCCAAAAGTTTTGATATGGCTCATTCCTACACACCAGGTTTGACCGTTACCGAGCAGGCCGTGATCCGCCGTCGGCGCCAATTGCCGATTCCCGGAAAGGTCTTAGTGCAGGCCGGCGACCGGGTGCAGGCGAATCAACCGGTGGCGAGAGCCGAATTGCCGGGAAAAGTCTATCCCCTGAATCTGGCGAATCAACTCAGCATCGCGCCGGAAGAAATCAAGGAGTATCTGGTCAAGAAAGAAGGCGAATCGATTCAGAAAGACGAAATCCTGGCGGAGAACAAGCCGCTGATTAAATGGTTTAAGACCGAGATTCGGTCTCCTGTCACCGGGACGGTGGAATCGCTGTCGATTGTCACCGGGCAGGTGTTGCTGCGTGAGCCGCCTCAGGTTCTCGATGTCCTCGGTTATGTGGATGGTTCGGTCGTGGAGGTGCAGCCCAAACAGGGCGTGACCGTCGAGACAACCTGCACGTTGATCCAAGGAATCTTCGGCATTGGCGGAGAAACCTGGGGAACCGTGTTCGTGGCAGCGAAATCGCCCGATGATGTGCTGACCCCGAACCATTTGACCGCCGACATGAAGGGCAGGATCGTGGTCGGTGGCTCGTTTCTCCCGGCTGAAACACTGACGAAAGCCAAACAATCTGGTCTTGCCGGGTTGGTCGTGGGTGGGATTCATGATAAGGATCTGCGCGCCCTCTTGGGCTATGACCTTGGCGTGGCGATCACTGGTACGGAGCAGGTGGGATTTACATTGATTCTGACGGAAGGATTCGGCACGATCCCGATGGCGCAGAAGACCTTTGCCCTGTTGTCGGCGCATGTGGGGCAGAAGGCCTCGATCTCCGGCTCGACACAGATCCGAGCCGGTGTGATCAGGCCGGAGATTATCATTCCCAAGGAGGCCGGGACTGTATCGGGGGCGGCGACAGCAACTGTCCAGCGCGAAGGGATACGCATCGGCGATCCGGTTCGAATCATCCGTGATCCTCTGTTCGGCAAGATAGGGCAGGTTTCCGCGCTTCCTCCGGACTTGCAAAAGATCCCGACAGAAAGCGAAGTACGGGTGCTCGAGGTGAAGTTCCATGACGGACAGACGACTGTCATTCCACGGGCGAACATTGAAGTGATCGAGGGTGCATAGCGGCATGATGAGACGGTTGACCAGCGTTCCGGTCTTCCTGCTTCCACTAACCGTCTCGCTTCTCTTTCCCTCAGTTCCCAACGCTCAGACTTCGCTTCCGCCGCCACAAAGTCTTGACCTGTACGATACTCCCAGCGATGGCGGAGGAAGTTTGACGGTCTTGTGGCCCGCCGCCTCCTATGACGGGCCAGACGTACGATACCAGGTGCTGATGGCGGAAGGGACGACAGTAACCGATCCCGCCGCGATGAAAGTAGTCGCTGAATTTCCTGCGAATAGAAGTTTAGTTCAACAGACTCGGCTTCCCTGGTGGACCCGTAAGGGAGAGCCGACGGACCACTTGTTTGTCATCAGGAGCGGCAAGGGGATCGAGCTCAAGGACGGCAATGGCTACTCCGTAGCGGTCGCGACGATCAGGGGGGACACACGCACCTTCTCTCCGGTGATGCACGCGACCCCGCAGCCAAATTGGTTTAATTGGAACGAAGTCAATAATCTCCTGATAGCCCTGTCCTTCGGCGGGCTGGTGTTTTATACGATCAGCCAAGCCAAGCGGCGTGACATTTTTCTTCGCCGGATTCCCGGCCTCGACGCGGTGGATGAAGCGATCGGCCGGTCGACCGAGTTGGGCAAGCCGATTCTGTATCTGACCGGTGCGCACGATATGAGTGATCCGTCTACCATTGCGGCGGCCGTGATCCTGGGCCGGGTTGCAAAACGGACCGCCGCCTATGAAACGGAATTGATGGTGCCGCATCGTGATCCGATTACCATGGCTGTCTGCCAGGAAATCACCAAGCAGGCCTATCTCGAGGCAGGCAAGCCGGACCTCTTCAAGGAAGATGCCAACTTCTTTATTACCTCCGACCAGTTCAGCTATACCGCGGCTGTCGACGGCATCATGCTCCGTAAGAAACCGGCGGCGAATTTTTTCATGGGGGCGTACTTTGCCGAATCGCTGCTGCTGACGGAGACAGGGGCCAGCACCGGAGCGATTCAGATTGCAGGGACCGACTCTGATCATCAACTGCCATTCTTCGTGACGACCTGCGACTATACGTTGATCGGTGAAGAGCTCTACGCGGCGAGTGCCTACCTATCGAGAGAACCGATCCAGATCGGTACGTTGCGCGGACAGGATATCGGGAAGGCGGTGTTGTTGACCGTGATTGGAGTGGGGACCCTGCTGGCAACTGTCGGCGTCGTCTTCCAAATGGAGTGGCCGCAGCTGTTTCTGGATTTCTTTAAGGACGTGAAATGATCTTCTTACGCCGGCAAGTTCCGCTTTTCATCACCTTGATCACCGGGTTGGTGTTCGCGGCCCAATACTATGTACCGCATCCTTCGTCAGAATTGCTGCTCACCTCTGCGACGAAATGGCTCCAGATCATTGGCGGCTTTGCCCTGGTGCTTGGGGTGACGAGCCTGTTTCATCTCCATGCGGTGAAGATCCGGCGGAAAGAAGTGGGATGGGGCTACAGCGTCGTGCTCTATGCCGGCATGCTCGGCACGATTACGGTGGGACTCATCGCAGGCGGCAAAGAAAGTGGTGCCGATGGAGTTTCGACCGCCTTCGGATGGGTCTATAACTTCATGATGGTGCCGTTGCAGGGAACCATGTTTGCGATCCTCGCGTTCTTTATTGCCTCCGCCGCCTATCGATCCTTCCGGGCGCGAAGCCGGGAAGCAGCAGTGCTATTAATCGCGGCGGTGATCGTCATGATGGGACGTGTGCCGCTGGGAGAATATCTGATCCCGTTGAGCGGGGACGTTTCGCAATGGATTCTTAACGTGCTTAATGCGTCAGTCAGGAGAGCAATCTTGATCGGGGTCAGTCTTGGGGCCGTTGCCCTGTCCCTGAAGATTATCTTCGGCATTGAACGGTCGTACCTGGGCGGCGGCAAAGAGTAGGAGGGGGACGTTAAACGTTCTTTGTTAAACGCAAGAGGATTTCACGGTTAACGATTCACGTTCAACGATTCTATGGCTTTCGCCGAACGCATGCTCAAGATCGATCGACGGATCATCTTTTTGGTGATCGGTCTCTGCACGCTCTTGCCCTTGCTCTATCCGGTCGGACTCCCAATCAAGATTTCTCCTGAAGTGCGGAGTGTCTATGACTACATCGATAAGCTTCCGGAAGGGTCTGTCTTTCTCTTGTCGCTGGATTTCGATCCGGCATCGAAACCGGAACTGCACCCTCAGGCCATTGCCCTGTTACGCCATGCTTTCCGGAAGAACCTCCGCGTCATCGCCATGACCTTATGGGTATCCGGCACCGGGATGGCCGATCAGCTGGTGACTCAAGTTGCCAAAGAGACGGGAAAAGAAAAAGGCAAGGACTACGTGTTTCTTGGGTGGAGTCCAGGCGGCTCAGCCGTCATCATCAACATGGGGCAGGACCTCTACACCTCATTCCCGAGCGACTATAACGGAAAGCCGACGAAGGGTCAGCCGGTCTTGGACGGTGTGCAGAGCCTCAAGGATGTGAGCTATGCGATCAGCCTCGCGGCCGGGAATCCCGGAGTCGAGGCCTGGTACGTGTTCGGCAAGGACAAATACAAATTCGAGTTGGGTGGCGGGTGTACAGGCGTGATAGCCCCGGGCCTGTATCCCCTATTGCGGAGCGGCCAGATCAACGGCTTAATCGGCGGGCTGCGCGGCGCAGCGGAATACGAAAGCCTCATCGGACAGAAGGGACGGGCTGTGGCCGGGATGGATGCACAATCAGTTACGCACGTGGCGATCGTCGTGCTGGTTGTGCTCTGCAATATCTTCTACTTTTCAATACGGCAGCAGGGCCGGCAACAGGGACAGGTCCGATAAAGGAAGGATCAGCGATGGATGAGTCAATCTTGGGAGCATGGGTGGCAACAGGACTGACCCTGTTCATCCTGTCCTTCCTCTACAGGGACAATCCGCTCTTCAAATTGGCCGAACATCTCTATGTCGGTGTGTCGGTCGGCTATACGATTGTCAAGGCCTATGACACAGTGCTGGTCCACCTCATTCTAAAACCCATCTTTGAGCAAGGTGAAATTGCGCTGCTGATCCCTGTCGCCATCGGGTCGTTGATGCTGACACGCTATGCGCCCAAGGCCTCGTGGCTCTCTCGCTATGCCTTTGCCTTCATTGTCGGGGTCGGGTCTGGCTTAGCCATTCCACGAGTGATCTCATCGTACATTCTTAAACAGATAGAAGACACGGTTCGCCCATTGATGATGCTCGTGCCGGGAGAGGGCCTCACGTTTACCTGGAACGTTCTAAACCCTGCCAGTGGTCTAAACACAATAATTATTTTGCTCGGGGTCAGCTCCGTCCTGTTCTACTTCTTCTTCTCGGTCGAGCATACAGGGCCGGGTAAAGCGGTGGCCCGGACGGGAATTCTTTTCCTCATGATTGCCTTCGGCGCGGCGTTTGGCTACACGGTGATGGCCCGTATGTCCCTGCTGATTGGTCGGCTGACTGATCTGATCGAATTCTCCAATCCCTCCTATGGCAGACCCACCGTCTGGCTTCTCTTGCTGACCGTGGGAACCCTGGTCTACCTGAACGGACGCGCCCAAGGCACGCCTCCGGACAAGTAGTAACAGCCTCCTTTCCCGTTGCAGGTCAGAAAAGTGGTCCGTTACAATGGCCGCTCGTACCATGACGATGACCACCACGAACGATCCCAAACAGTATCCGGTTCTGCGGAATCTCCAGTTCTCCCCCGTTAAAGAGGGAGAGGAGCAATATATCGTCCTGTGGGATCCCTCCGGGTTGAGCAAAGACAAGCTCGTCCTCCCCCTCAATTATTTCTTCATCGTCCAGCATTTTGACGGCGAACACTCGCTTCAGGATATCGTCGGCCTCTACCTGAAACGATTCGGCGAATTCCTCATGCCGAATAAGGTGGAGCAGCTCGTAGCTGATCTGGATCAGAAACTGTTCTTGGAAGGCGAACGGGCTGAGGCAGCCAAGCAGCAGGCTCGCAGTTTCTATCGTCAGAGTCCGCTGCGTCCTGCGGCTTTTGCGGGAAGGAGCTATGAAGCCGATGGGGCCAAACTGGCGAAGCAGATCGAGAATTTCTTTACGTCGAAGGAGGGGCCGGATTTCAAGGCGTCCGAGCATCGGGGGAAGAAGATTAAGGGACTTGTCGCGCCGACCTATGACCTCAAGCAAGCCGGTCCCATTTATGCCTGGGCCTATAAGGAGTTGCAGGAGGCGACGCAGCCGGATTTGTACGTGGTCATCGGAACCGCCTACGCCGGATTGGACAATCTGTTCGCCGTGACGGACAAAGATTTTGAAACCCCTCTAGGCGTGGTGCGATCAGATCGGGCAGTTCTCTCGACAATCAAAGAAAGATTCCCAATGGTGTTTGCCGGAGACCTCTGCCATCAGGCGGAACATGCTATCGAATTTCAACTGCCATTTCTGCAACACGTCGTTGGAACCAAGAAGCCGTTCACGATCGTGCCGATCCTTTGTTCGTTTTCAGCACTCAGTCTCTCAGATCAACACGTGAGGCAGTCCGTGGAGACTTTCCTCGGAGGCCTGCGCGACATCTTAACCGGATCGGGGCAGGACCATTGCATGATTGCGGCGGCAGAACTGGCTCACCTCGGAATGCGATATGGGGACAAGGAACCGCCGACCGACTTTTCCTTTCACCGCGCAATGCAGCACGATTTGGAAATGTTGAAACCGGTTGAAGAGCGGAAACCGGACGAGTTCGCGAACTACATCATCAAGGAAAACGATCAACGACGCATTTCAGGGTTCGCCCCCATTTATTCCTTGCTGCGGTTGATCGAGGCAGAGTCAGGGCAGGTTTTGCGGTACGACCGCGGGATCACCGATCAATACAATTCGACGGTGACGTACGCCAGCATGGCGTTCTTCTAGCTGTCAGCAGTCAGCCCTCAACTATCAGCTAACAAAAATGGATCATACAGCTCTGCAATCAGAGCTGCCGGCTGATAGCTGATTGATGACCACGATATCACTCCTTCACCGTCATTTTTATCTCGATCGGTTCGACTGGATTGTCAAACTCGTCGCGCGGAACCGCGGCAATCTTGTCGACCACATCCATGCCACGGAACACTTCCCCAAAGACGCTATAACGTCGATCCAATCCGCTGTTGTCCGCCAGGCAGATGAAAAATTGTGAGCCGTTGTCGTTGAAATCGCGCGTGCTCGTGCCATCCCGCGGCGTCTTTGCCATGGAGACCGCGCCTCGTTTGTGCGGGCGGTCACTCGGTTCCGGGTTCAGCCAATAGCCGGGCCCCCCTGACCCGTGCCTGCTTCGATCCGGTTCTTTGCTCAAGGGGTCGCCGCCTTGAATGATGAAACCGGGAACGATCCGGTGAAAGGTCGTCCCGTCGTAAAACCCCATCTTGGCAAGCTTGAGAAAATTGTCCAAATGGCGCGGAGCGTCTTCTGGATAGAAGCGAATCTTGATCTCCCCGAATTTGGTCGTGATGGTGACACGCGGGTCGATTTTCTTGAATTCCATCGTCATGGCGGCACTGTATCAAGCGCGAGCTATGAGCGGCAAGAGACACTCGGCGAAGGGCAAGAGAAATAAGACAGGCTTTGCGTTCAGTTCCTCTAGCCCCTGGCCTCTAGCCCCTTGCCCGGATCAATCCTGAGCCACATCAGCGCACCAGCCAGTGCGATCAACGCCGCGACGAGGAGCGATACCGGCCATCCCCAGTGATCGGCGAGCCACGGAGTCACTGTTGGAGAAAGGGCGCCACCCAGGTTGGCGCCGGTGTTCATGAGCCCCGATAGCGTACCGGCGTATGTTTTCGATAGATCAGTGGTCGAAGCCCAATAGGCACCGACGGCGAAATATAGCCAGCCCGCGCCCAATGAGAGACTAGCTACGGCCAACCACGGCGAGTCGACATACCCGCCGAGTGCGACGGTCAGTCCGGCGAGGCCCATGCCGGTCATGCCTGCCCAGACACGTCCATTCCTGACGCCGTATCGTGTGGCCAGTCGATCGGTCATCCATCCGCCCAGTGGACAGAAGACGAGCATGACCAGGAAGGGCGCTGCTGCGTAAAGCCCGCCACGGAGGAGATCGAAGCCTCGTACGTTCACGAGATACAGATAGAACCATGACATGTAAATGTATGCGAGATAGCCGAGACAGGTGTAGCTAGCGACAAGCCACAACAATGTGGGGCTCCGCGCAAAGACTCTCCAGGGTACAGCAAGAAATAATCCCGGTGCAGCGACTCGTGGGATCAAGGCTCGTTCCGCCTCGTTCGTCCAGGGATGTTCATGCGGATGATTTCTTGCGACGATCCACCAGAGCAATGCCATGCCTAGTCCCATCAGTGAGGCAAGATAGAAGACCGTCTGCCATCGCCAATTCACCATGATCCAGGCCGCGAGCGGTGGGGTGATGGCCGATCCGAGCCCGATGCCCCCGATCGCCATACCGATACCGAACCCGCGCGAGCCGGCCGGCAACCAGTCGGCCACTGCCCGATTGAACGCGGGAAGTGCGACCGCTTCGCCGACACCCAAGCTGCCTCGGACGACGGCTAATGCGCCGACAATGCCGAACAAGGCGACAAGGGACGTGGTGGCGGCTATGGCGGTCAGCGCGGTACATACCGACCACCAGATCAGTGCGAGTGTGAGGACGACCCTGGTCCCGCATCGATCCGCCAACCATCCGCCCGGGATCTGAAAGAGGGCATACCCGATAACGAACGATGAAAAGATCAGCCCCATCTCCTGGTCCGTGAGCCCATACGCCGGCATCATCTGCCTTGCTGTTACAGAAATGTTTACGCGATCGATATAGGTCACCATGCTCACGAGGAAGAGGAGTGCAAGGATGATCCAACGGATCTTCGTGGCAGAAGCGGTGGGGGCAGTCATCACGATGAATTGGATAGCGAACACTCTATCGGAATCGGCGCAGGATTATACCCCCTCTCGCGGGCCATCACCAGTGCGGTCTCGGCGGATCAAAACGAGAAAAATCCCTGTGAGGACGCAGACTTGGTGGATTTCATATAAGTGATTCGGTAAGATGGCATAGCGTTGGTTGTGATTTGTCTACGGAGCGTGAGTGTCCCGACCGAGCGTTCTCGTTATCCTCTTTGCCCTCCTTCTCATCGCCGGTGTGTCTTTTCTTCTCTTTTCGCCGTTCCTGACGGGCGACGACTACCTGAAGCAATTCTTCCTGGAGCAGCTGGAACAGAATCTGGGACGTAAGATCGACGTCCACCGGATCAAATTCGTTTTGTTTCCGAACATTCGTCTCGAACTGACCCAGGTCGGCATCCACGAACGGCAATCTGATCAGGTTGTGTTGGCGGCCAAAAAGGTGGATCTCGTTCTGCGTCTCTTGCCGCTACTTCGTAAGCAAGTGGTGGGAAAACGGTTGGTCATCGAAGAACCGACCCTGACGCTCCGCCGGGATCAAACCGGGCATTGGAATGTGCTCGATCAGGTTGTCCAAGGGGCAGCCACAGACCAGGATGCGTTACAGATGATGAGCCGGATGTTTCGTATTCGAGAAGCGATGCTGGTGAACGGGACGGTCACTATCATCGACGAGGCACGTCCGGACGGCCCACGCTCGATCAAGCTCGAATCAGTGGAAGCTGCCCTCAGAATCTGGGCCGAACAGGGACAGGCTGACGTACATGTCTCGGCCGTCCATTCCGGAGAGACCGGCGTGTCTGCAGCGTCTCTCGCCGGCAGGATAGCTCGTGTCGAGCAACCTTCTCTCACGACGAATGCTCCATCACAGCTCGTGCTGCAATTTGACGGGAGTATGGAAGCAGCCAATCTCAATCTTCGCGACCTTGCGGATTTCTTCGGGCCTCGCCCGCTGCCGGAACAGCTGAAAGGGACGATCAATCTGAGTGGCACCGTCAGAGCTCAGCCCGGCGTTGCCGGATACGACGTACTCTTGTCCGATCTCTCCGGAAAAGCGGGAAAACTCGCGCTGTCCGGAAAAGCGAGCCTCTCCGGGTTGATGTCGGCCCAACCGACCGTTGCGCTGACGTTTGCTTCGGCTCCCATCCGGTTGAACGAACTGCTGACGGTCATCCCTGCCCAGTGGATCCATCCGGAGTTAGCGGCTGTGATTCATGACCGTCAAATCGATGGGCAAATCGAAGCCGTGTCCGCGACCATCACAGCCTCTTCCGTTTCAGGGCCGCAGCTCTCAATCACCGGTGAGTTTCACGTGCGCGACGGAGAGGCGTTGGTGGGAGAAGATCGTGTCCCGTCCAAAGACCTCTCTGCCATTGTGTCCGTCGAGGCAGGCCGCATTCGCGTCTCCAATCTGACGGGCGTATACGGCGCGATCCTGATGAGCGACGGGAAAGCGCTGGTGTCATTTTTGGAAGCCGGACCGTGGCTCGAGCTGGAAATTACTGGGACGATGCCGGCCGCCGACCTGCTTCAATTTCTGTCCAAGACCGTCAAATCAGAGCGACTGTCACGGGTTTTGGCGTCCTCCCGGGAAGTCGAGGGACAGGCGGCGCCGACGTTTCGGATGGTCGGCCCACTCAATCAACCGGGAGGCGTCACGTTTGCCGGTGGAGAAATTACGGCGCAACAGATCAGCCTGACGAATCCCTCGCTCCCCGAGCGGCTCACGGCGCTTCAGGGACAATTTGTACTGCTCGACGGAGAGACGCGATTTGAGCACGTGCGAGGACACCTGGGCGATCTTGTGGTGGAAGTTCAGGGTGGAATGACCGGAGGGAGTGCCAGCGCGTTTCAGGATTTTCTCGTCCGTGTTCGAGGCGATGCCATCCACATGACGCAATTGCTCCCGCAGAAATCGCTTCCAGACGGAACAATCGACGGGATCATCAACGGCGATGTCGTGCTGACCGGATTGACGGATGCGCCGCGATTACGAGGAGAGGTGGTTTTGAACGAGGCGAAGGTCTTCCTGCCGGGGATGATTGAGAAGCCGGTCGGTGCGCCGGCTTCGGTCCAATTTGACGGCGAACTGTCGTTGAGTTCAGTACTGACGTTGACGCGTGTTGAACTGCAGCTGCCATCTCTTCGCCTTCCGATTAAAGGGAAACTGCAATTGGGCGAGCGTTTCTCGATCGATGCATCGCTGGCGACGGGAACGTTGTCCCTTTCCAGCCTGCCCGAATGGATTGCCAAAGGAGGATTTGAGGCGGGGAATATCGAACTGTCGCTCGACATGAAAGGCAAGGATCGGGATTGGCGAACCTGGCGGACGACGGGATGGCTTGCTCTGACGAATGGACTCATGACAGCAAGGGGGGTGGATAGCCCGATTCAAGACCTGTATCTTCGTCTCCATCTCGTGCGCAGCGGGGCGGAGCTCAAGCGGTTGTCGTTCCGGGTGGCGGATAGCGATGTGTCCCTTGAAGGGACTATCCGGAACTGGACGGTGAAGCCGATCGTCGCGGCCAAGATTGAATCGAATAACATGGACATCGATTTGCTGATTCCCAAAGGAGCGCGGTCGCCCATTCGAGATTTTCTTGAGATGTTGGCCGCCACCAGCAAAGTGAATGCAACGGCCGCCATCGCGCGCGGCCACTATAAACATCTGAAGTTTGGGAGTCTCTCTGCCAGAATCACGATTCAAGACGGAGTTCTGGATATCGATCGGCTGTCCGGTCAATCGCCTGACGGAGAAATCGCCGGTCGCCTTGTGGTGCAGTTGCCCCGTAATCAGCCGGCTGACACAGAAATCTCCTTGCGTGCGACGGGATTGGTCGTGGAAGATCTTCTCAAGCTGGTCGGATCCAGAGGGCCGGTGACGGGAGAGGCGCGAATCAGCGGGACGATTCGCGGCCACGGGCGAAACCCGCACGGCGTCTACCCGACGTTAAACGGCAAATTCGACGCCTTGGTTCGAGACGGGCGTATCTTTAAGTCACAAGATCGGGCGATTTGGAAGATCATCAGCATTCTGAATCTGCCCGCTGTGCTCCAGGGCAAAGTCGATCTGGAGAAGGAAGGGCTGCCCTACGACAAGATCACAGCGACGGTGACAGTCCAGGATGGTCTTTTCGAAACGGAGAATCTCATCATCGATAGTCCCATCATCAAGGTGACCGCCGCCGGCAACTACGATTTGCCGACGGACCAGCTCGACATGGTCTGGGCCGTGAGTCCGTTTGGGTCCTACTCGCAGTTCCTGAAGACGATCCCCCTCTTCGGGCGACTCTTTGCCGGTGACCGAAAGGGATTTGCCACGGCAATGTTCTCGGTCAAGGGCGCGATCGAAGATCCGGAAACGACTTACCTGCCGATGAAATCGTTTGCCGTCGGGCTCACGGGGCTCGGACAACTGGCCTTCGATTTGTTGAAAAACACCGTCACGCTGCCTCTTGATCTGATGACACCGAACGAGGACAAAACGACGGACAAAGAAGGTCAATTCGCGCCGGAACCGGCTCCATCCGTTCCTTGACCGACTTTAGACCTCGTGTTAGATTCCGATTGAGCATCGTATGCCTGAATCTCCACCGCCAGCGCCTCGGGCCACGGTCTTCATCGCTGCCAGCGAGATAGATTCGAACCTCTACTACGCGACCAAATTCATCGCTCCGGACCCCTTCATTTATCTTGAAATCAAGGGTGAGCGCATTCTGGTGATGAGCGATCTAGAAATGGACCGGGCCAAGAGTCAGGCCTCCGTCGATCGTGTTTTGTCCTATTCGGAAATTGAACGGCGGGTCAAGACCCAGGGTGTCGCTGAGCCAGGGAGCGTCGACATCGTCCATGTTGTCCTACGCGATGCGAGGATTACGCAGCTTCTGGTGCCCGCCAATTTTCCCTTTAGCCACGCCAAACGGTTGCAAGCTCTGGGTTATCAGGTGGAGGCGAAGCGGGAGCCGTTTTATGAGCGTCGTGTGGTCAAGACAGCTGAGGAGATTCATCACATCGAAGCGACCCAACGGGCCACGGAGGCGGCCGTTGCGGCCGCGCATGACACGTTGCGCCGGGCGACGATCAAGGGCGACCAGTTATGGCTCGACGGGACGCGGCTGACGTCGGAACGAATAAAAAAACTTATCAACGTGAAGTTGATGGAATGCGAGTGTGTGGCGCAACATACGATCGTGGCGGGTGGCGAACAGGCCTGTGATCCCCACGATGAAGGCAGCGGACCATTGCCGGCCCACCGCAGCATCATCTTTGATGTGTTTCCCCGTTCGGCGGCCAGCCGATATTTTGCCGACATGTCGCGGACGGTGGTGCGGGGGAAGCCGAGTATAGAGTTAAAGAAACTCTACCAAACCGTGAAGGATGCGCAGGAAGAAGCGATCACGAAAGTGAAGGACGGGGCCGATGGCATGAGGATTCATCAAGGCATTTGCGAGCGGTTTGAGAAGGCCGGCTACAAGACGGGCCTCGTGAATGGACGGATGCAGGGCTACTTTCATGGCACCGGGCATGGAGTCGGTCTCGATATTCATGAGGCCCCGCGCATCAGCCGAACCGGTTCGTTGCTTCAAGAGGGCCATGTCGTCACCGTCGAACCGGGGCTCTACTATCCCGGGCTCGGAGCCGTTCGTATCGAAGACATGGTCTTGGTCACCAAAGACGGCTGCCGTAATCTGACGAACTTTCCCAAGACGTTTGAGCTGGATTAGCCAAGTGCTGATTCGTCTCAACCAGTCCCGCCGTCGGCGTTAACCTCGACTCTCGGGTATCCCATCACATGAAGAGACGGGTAAGCGCTGGTTGCTCGACGGTCAGTGTCATCGCATGCACAAGAGGGACAGAAGAATGGAAGCTTACGGACATTCGCCATCATTTTGCCCTGGATTTCATGGGCTTCGTCGGCCTGCTGCTCGATGGACTGAAGACCTTATCGGCGTTTTTCTTCTGTTCGTCCGACATGCTGTTATAGAGCGGTTCAAAAACCGATGCGAATTTCTTGAGCCCATCGGCATGGGCGTCGGCGATCGCAGCATAGGATTTGACATCGTCCACCGCCGTCATGGTTGCTGCTTGTTCTGCTCTGGACTTGTGGAGCGCATCCATCGTTTGATCATTTTCCCGCATCACCTCGACAACGCTCTTCCAGAGCTCTTCCTGTGCCGGCGTGATCCTGAGTTCTGCATGGAGCTTTTTGACATGTGCGTCGACACGGTTACCGGCTGAGCTCTCCGGCTTCATGCCTGGACGCGGCGGGTGTGTTGTCTCAGTGGGTGCCGGACTTAAGGGGGCCTGAGCCATAAGGATGTGCGGTGAGCTATTCTCAATTGTGGAGATCGGTTCGACATCGATCGAGGCCGCATCTGAGCCATTGGCCAGCGTCAGCAGTGTGAGAAGTAATCCTGTCGTATACGATAGTGCAAAGACCATCCGTTTCATATCTGTCTCCTTTGTAAGCCTGTCATTACACTCGCGACAAAAGTCCAGGCGCATTTGGTGATGAAGGCCCGCAGCTACCAGCGCCTAAAACGCCCCCCATACCAACGGCCCCCATACCTGTGACCATAGGGGTAGCCGAACGGCGGTCGAACAATAACGGCTCCTGGTCCGTAGTAGCCTGGAGCATAATAATAGGGGGGATAGAGATACGTGCCGACGTAGGGCGGAGGCGTGACCGGCGCCGCTACGACGGGCGGTGCTGCGAGGGGCTGAGTTGGGACTGGCTGAGAAGGTGATGGCGTTGCCACCGGAGCCGCGCTGGGGTTGTACTGCTCGTCATACTCCTTGCAATCATCTGACGCGTTTGGTTGGCTGGTCCAGATGTCTCCCTGTGGAGTGTGGCACTTCCAGACGTAAGCCTGAGCCGGAAAACTCGCCCATAGCACCAACACCACCGTGACGATGATGAGACGTTTCAGTAACATACGCTTCACCTCCCCCCGCTCGCGGCGCGTAAACAAATTTTCATTCTCGTGACATGCCGCATATTTCTCATTGGATGTTCGTCGGTGAAACTGGTCTCATCTTGCAATCGCTTGCCGGATCTCGCTATTCCGATGCCACAGCACTTCGAATGTGGACCTCCCTAAAGGTATTGATCAAGAATTGTGCCAACCGATGGGTGCCTCCGACACGCTTCGAGACCTGTTACCATCCTTGGGTCCGCCGATTCCAGATTCTGTCCAGAACATTCTGGGCCACTCCACCCACTATCGGCAGTCGCCATCCTGCTTATCGATCGGAATGACTCGCGCGTCCGCTTCTTCGGAGATCAGAGCGAATCATCTGCAGTCCTTGCTCGTGATAACGCAGAATCGACTCGACGGTGGACAAGGTTGCGTTGGCTGTGAAAAGATTTATTCGATAACGGCGTGACGAATTGTCACGGTGACGTGCAGGCTGTGACAAGATGTCACTATTTAATTGATGCCTAGGAGTTGGACCAGGAATGATTGCCGCGAGGCCATTATTTCTCCTATGGGCGCTTGCAATTGTCCTCCGTACCTGAAAGAGTAACTGCAGTTCTCAGCATTCAGATCACAGCACGTATTCATGCGCCTCACCTTTACCATCCAACGGTTCAACCCCGAAGTCGATGCGGCGTCACACGCAGAGGAGTTCCGGCTCGATGTCGGACGGGGTCTGACCGTCCTCGATGCGTTGATCCGTCTCAAAAATGAATGTGACGGCAGTCTTTCGTTGCGCTATTCCTGCCGCTCCGCGATTTGCGGGTCCTGTGCAATGGAGATTAACGGGAGCGAGAAACTGGCCTGCCGGACGTCCTTACGTAAGGAATTCGAACGACATGGGACGATCACCGTGGCGCCGTTGCAGAATCTGCCGGTGATCAAAGACCTCGTCGTGGATATGACTCCGTTCTGGACGAAAATTCAGGACGTTCATCCGTGGCTGGTGACATCATCGCGCGCGATTGAGGAACAAGTGCGCTCCACGGAGATGATGCACATGCGAGGGCGGCCACAGTTCCACAACGTCGATGCCTGTATCATGTGCGGAGCTTGTGTGGCTTCCTGCACCGTTAATGCGGTATCGAAGGAGTTTGCCGGGCCGGCGGCATTGGCGAAGGTCGATCGTTTTTTGGCCGACCCTCGCGAGTCGCCCTTTGCCAAGCGTGCCAGACTGTCGGCGCTTCAAGGAGACCATGGCATGTGGGATTGCACGCGCTGTAACTTTTGCGTACAGGTCTGTCCGAAGGACGTCAAACCGATGGAAGCCATCGTCCGTTTGCGACGCGCATCGATCGACCAGGGGTTGACCCATGTGGAGGGCGCCCGTCACATCATCGGGTTTAGTCGGCTCATCGAGCGAGAAGGGCGCTTGAATGAGGCGCTGATGCCGCTCAAAGTTGTGGGCAGTGAACCGCGTCGCTTGCTCCATGTCCTCCCGTTGGGTATCCGGATGTTTCTGAAAGGCAAGGTCCCCAATCCGTTTGGTCATCGTTTGCCGGGTCTCGATCAAATCCGTGCCATCTTCCAGCGCGCGCGGCGCACACCGCTTGCTTGACCGTATGTCCTATGCCTTTCGAATGCTGGACGACATCGCTCTGGCCGACCTGGCATTTGAGGCGGAGGGGGACTCTCTTGAGAACCTGTTTCGTGGGGCGACGCAGGCAATCATCGAAATCTTGGCGAATCCTGCGACCATCGGTAGTGCGTGGGAGCGAACGATTCATCGCCAGGATGTCGATGCCGCAACGCTCCTCTTCGACTGGTTATCGGACCTTGTGTATTGGAAGGACGCGGCAGGGGTCGTCTATCGGGATGTTCAATTGTCGCTTGCCTATCGGGCTGGGAAGTGGGAACTGGAAGCACGAATGCATGGTGCTCCGGTTGATCCGGTGACGCAGGAATTGCGATCCGACGTCAAGGGTGTGACCAAGCATCTCTATGATCTGAGCCAGCGAGGCTCTCGGTGGTATGCGCGGGTCGTGCTGGACGTCTAGAGGAGATGGGAGGCAATGGGCGGGTAGCTGAGATGAAACTCAATACCGACATGAAAGTGAATCGGATAACCGATCAGGTCTGGGAGATCCCCATGTCTGAAAAAGCCGGGATGCTCGTACCGGCCCGGATCTATGCGACCTCGACGATTCTCCAATCGATGGACTCAGGCGTGTTCGACCAGGTGACGAACGTCGCATGTTTGCCGGGGATCCGCCGCTATGCCCTCTGTATGCCCGATGGCCATTGGGGCTATGGATTTCCAATCGGCGGAGTGGCGGCCTTTGATGTGGACGGTGGAGTCATTTCACCCGGCGGTGTGGGATATGACGTCAATTGTGGGATGCGACTCATTCGCACCGATCTCACGCTTGAAGATGTCCAGCCTCACTTGGAGCGATTGATGACGGAGCTGTTTCGAAGGGTGCCTGCTGGAGTGGGGGCCAGCGGGTTCGTCAGGCTCGATCATGCCACGCTTGATTCGGTCATGACCAAAGGAGCTCGATGGTGTATCGAGCAGGGCTATGGATGGCACCGTGATTTGGGCCGCATTGAAGAGGGCGGCTGCATCGCAGGGGCCGATCCCGAGAAGGTCAGTGACCATGCGGTAAGCCGGGGGATCAATCAGCTGGGTACCTTGGGGTCGGGCAACCATTATCTCGAGGTGCAGGTCGTGTCGAATGAAAGAGTCTTCGACCGCGAAACTGCCGCGGCCTTGGGCATTACCGGGCATGATCAAATCGTCGTGATGGTGCATTGCGGATCGCGTGGATTCGGCCATCAAGTCGCTACCGACTACCTGAAGGTTTTTGAGAAAGCGATGCGGCGCTACGGCATCACGGTGAAGGATCAGCAGCTCGCCTGTGCGCCGTTTCGATCGCTCGAAGGACAGGATTACTTTGCCGCCATGAACTGTGCAGCCAACACGGCATTCGCGAATCGCCAGGTCATCACTCACCAGATTCGCGAGGCCTTCGCGACTGTGTTCGGCCGGTCGGCAGAAGAGCTGGGCATGGAACTCGTCTATGATGTGGCTCATAACATCGCCAAGGTCGAACGGTACCAAGAAGGAGAGTTGGTCGTCCATCGCAAGGGCTCCACGAGAGCCTTTGGTCCCGGCAGTCCGGATCTTCCTGACGCCTTCAAGCAGACAGGCCAGCCGGTGATTTGTGGAGGTTCCATGGAAACCGGGTCGTATCTCCTCGTAGGAACCGAACGGGCAATGCAGGAGACGTTCGGCTCGACGATGCATGGGTCCGGACGAACAATGTCGCGCGCACAAGCGAAGAAATCCGTACGTGGAGAACAATTGCAGCACCAAATGAAGCAGAAGGGCATTGTTGTGAAGGCCGTGTCGATGTCCGGCCTCGCAGAGGAAGCGGGCTTCGCATACAAGAACATTTCCGAGGTCGTCGAAACGGTGGATCGTGCAGGAATCACAAAAAGAGTGGCGGAATTGCGGCCGATTGGCAATATAAAAGGCTAGCAGTACACCGATCCACGAGGTCCTCCGATGGACAAACGGAAATGCCCGCGTTTTTTAGTGCGTTTTCGGAGTTCCTTCTCCACCATCAATGTGATCGGCGGAGAAGGCAACGTCGTTGATCTTTCCATTCGTGGCTGCCGGGTCGCCAGCCTGACCGACGTGCAGCCTGGCGCGTCCCTCGATGTCCTGATTGAAACGGACGATCACGAACCTCCTATTAAAATCCAACAGGCGGTCGTCCGGTGGAGCCGTGCCAAGGAGTTCGGTTTGGAGTTTATAACAATGGCTCCTGAAGAATGGGCGCGGCTGCAACACGTCGTGAAGGAAATCGAAATGGAACCATACCAGCGTCAACAACAGGAAGAACAGAACGTCTCCTAGCCGCGTGCCCGCAACGAGTTATCTTCTCTCCCTTCCTTAGGACGACTTACAGTGCATGGCTAATCGATGCGAACCTGTTGCGTCCTGTCGGACTGTTTTGCCGAGCGGATTGATCCATGTGCGTGCCGTGATCGACCGAAGCGCCGGCAGACCTAGCCCTGATGCCGATAGCCATAGAGCAGCGTGATGTTGATGCGCCGACTGAGATAGTCGTTCTTGAACGAGACTTCGTCGGTTTCATGAAACAGATCGGAGTTGAACACGACCGCGCGGTTGGCACGATAGGGAATCTTAACCGCCTGTGCATCGACCTCCTTGAGCCATTCCAGAATCTTCGGCTTATTGCGGTCGCTGTTGTAATCACGAAAGTTCCACGTTCGTGGAGCTTCCTTGTCGTACACCACTAACCCGCCGGTGTCCGGATTGAGATTGGCGTCGTCCGGTGTGATCCAGAAATTCACGTTTACTGCCGCAGCATCAGCGTGGATATTGAGCCCTCGCCTCGTGCTGTCGTGTTTGAAAGCCCAGGCCTGCGTCAGCCGATGTTGTTTGAAGACGCGAGGAAATTTCAATCGCAGTTCCTCGGCGATTTGAAACAGTAACGGCGTGGCAAACCCGTCTCCCAGGAACGCTCCGATATACCCGTTTTCATAATCCGCTTTCCAGATCGTCGACTCCCAGCAGAATCGTCGTAACGTGTCGAGCGCTTCCTGCGCAAGGAGATCGTCAATGAAGGTGACTTCCGGCTGCTTGAAGAGATACCTGGATTCAACTGCTGCCACGTCGAGCGCAGGATTGATCGCTCCATTCGGAAGGTGTTCGGCTGGCGCCCGAAAGAAGAGTCGATTGAACGACGGCGCCACGGGGGCAAGGGCGTCGGGTGAAATAGACACTCGATTACCGGCGGATGGACGGCGATCAAGTTCCTTCCGGAGCCGGTGAAGTTCATCAAGATAAGGGCGGTGCTCCTCTCCGAGAATTGACCGGTCGAGCAGGTACTGGATCTGCTCACAGTCATGGGCGATGCGCGAACGGTAGACCGTCGACTCTGAGACCGGACGGCCATGGTTATGCTTGATGTCGGCTACCTTCTGAAGACATGCCACAGCCGTTGGATCATCACCCGCCCAAGACCGTGCCACACCGAGATTATACAGCGCCTTCACGTAGCCGGGCATGATGGCGAGAGCCTGTTCGAATGATGAAATGGCCTCTCGCAATGTTCCCCGTTCCATCAAAGCGAGACCGAGATTGTTCAGTGCTTCGACATGCGTTGGCTTCAGCTGAAGCGCGCGACGATAGGAGTCGATGGATTCCTCCAGCCGGCCCTCCTCTTTGAACATCACGCCGAGATTGTTGTGGGTATCGGCGTGGGATGGATTGAGGACGAGGGCCTTCTGGTAAGCTTCTTTTGCTTCCGAAGCGGATCCGTGATCTTTCAGAACATTCCCGAGATTGATGAAGGCATCGAGGTAACGAGGGTTCAACGTGATCGCTCGTTGATAGGCTTGGACCGCATCTTCTCCGCGGGAGGCCTTTTGGGTGACCACACCCAGGTTGAACCAATAGAGCGGGTTGGACGGTCGTTGCTCGATGGCCGCATTGATGAAATGAATAGCCTCGTCAAAGCGGCCGAGTCGATACAGCAAGAGCCCCAGATAGTGCGAGGCATCAGGATGGTCGGGAGACATCTCGAGTGCGAGACGATAGGCTCGTTCGGCCTCAGGGAGCCGGCCAGCTTGATGATGGGCCTTGCCTTCATCAAGAAGAGTATGGACGGCTTCGGTGTCCGAAGGTCGTCCCATCTTTACCTGCTGCGCTTCGTGGCGTCGGCGGTCAGCGCGATTCATTGTGCTACTCAGTGAACGTCTTGCTGGACAACCAGCCTAGCTGAAAGCGCGGCTCAGCGTCAAAGCCACCTGATTTTGACCGCTCGTCTAGCATATACTGCCGTAAAGGATGACTGGCATCGAGGTGTGCCCATCATGAAGTATGCGTTATACCCCGGCTGTGCAGCGAAGGGGGCAACGCCTGAGCTATACCTGTCGACGATGGCCATCATCAGTCGATTGGGAATCGACGTTGTCGAGCTGGCGGCCGCGTCGTGCTGCGGGGCCGGTGTCGTGACGGAGGCCGATCCGGACGTCGCGTTAGCGCTCAATGCTCGGACGTTCGCACAGGCGGAGGTGTTGGGACTAGACGTGATGACGATCTGTGGCACCTGTCAGGGGGTGATGAGTGCCGCCAATCGGCGTTTGAAGACAGAATCAGGCTTGCTGGATCGGATCAACCGATTGTTGGAACCGGAAGGAGTGCAGTATCGAGGGCGGGTTCAAGTCAAGCATCTTTTGTGGATTGTGGTACGCGAGATCGGCTTGACGCGCTTGCGCGGACTCGTCTCCGTTCCCATGCGGGAGTTTCGCATCGCTCCGTTTTACGGCTGTTACATCTTGCGTCCGTCATGGGATCTGGGATTCGACGATCCGGAAAATCCTCAGTCGCTCGAGAAAGTAATCAGCGCTGTGGGTGGGGAACCGGTCGCCTACACGGGTCGCACGCAATGTTGCGGTTTTCCGATCATTCTTGAAAAGGAGGCGATCGCAGTGGCGATGGCGGGAAACCACATGAAAGAGGCCAAAGACGGAGGAGCTGATTTCATGGTAACCCCTTGTCCCTTGTGCCATATGAGTCTCGATATCTATCAGGAGCGGGCTGGTCGGGCAGTGAATACATCGCTCAATCTGCCGATCCTGCACCTTCCCCAATTGCTCGGGCTGGCCATCGGCGTCCCAGCCAAAAATTTGGGCGTATCGCACCACTTGATCTCAGTGGATTCCATCGTGAGACGAATAGAACGAAGGGTGCACCAGAAGTCATAATCGAGGAGGTTGGTGATTCGATGAAAATCGTGAATTTATCTGACTTTCAGCAGTTTAGCTCAGAGAAGATGAAGAAGAACAACATCTTCCAATCACCTAGATTCTTCTGCGATGTCTACTGCTTCGAGCCGGGGCAAGAACAAAAGGGCCATGTTCACGGAGAGCAGGATAAGGTCTATTTGGTTCTTGAGGGGCAAGGCATTTTTCAGGTCGGATCGGAAAAACAGGTGCTGGGACCGGGACAGGGAACGATGGCCCCTGCAGGCCAGGAACATGGGGTCAAAAATCACACGAGCCAGCGGCTCAAGGTGTTGGTGTTTGTCGCTCCCAATCCATAAGTTGACCGCAGCATCAACAGGGATATTGATGCAATGGCTTCCGTAACATCTACTTTATGCCTTCTTCCAAGTAATTGATTCCGTTCACTCGTTGCCGCTTCCAGTTACCGCATCCTGAGCACGTAGCGCATCGTCGTGCGCGCATCGCGAGTCTCGTTTCATTGACCAAACTGGGAAATCGAAGAAGTTTCCTCTGGGGTTTGTCCGATGGTCGTGCGAAGGTCTGCTGATATGCAGGACTTCATCCGTGTGACCCGGCAGGGAGGTTCCGCTTCGAGGAGGTTGTTCGCGCGAACGACCAATGAATCAGGGTCTACAAGAGCAGAATCTGCGTCGATGAGAATATGGTTTGGAACCGTATGGGAGTCGATCCGCGTCACGCCAGGAATGCGCATGAGGTTCTGCTCAAGCGTTGCATAACTGTGCTGACATGCCAATCCTGAGAATAGGAGTGTGATGCACTCATCTGCTGCACCGACGAGGGCAGGGATACTCACGACTCCGCAAGCGAATGCGAGGTGGAGAAGGAAGTGTCTGTTGACCACGTCTCGAACGAATCCTCGGCCCGGGCCGACCGGCCAAGGAACGCTGGCCGGCCCGCTGCTCTTTTTATGGCGTTGGGACTGGCGTAATCTCTGTTTGTGGTGTCGCAATTTTCCACGGCACCATCGGCATCAGTGGCGCTGGTTTGGCGTCAGGCGAGGCCAGGAGAACCGCAATCGCGCCACGGAGAGCGCCTGTCAATGAGTGGGTCACCAGCGGGTATGCACCGGCGGACTCGATCACCACATCGAAGGTGGCCGCGCTACCGGGCCCTACGACGTACGTCTGCACGCCCTTCAAACTATTGGCCGGATTGCCGCTCTCATAGACGTTGTCCCAAATCTCACCGATCGGGTGGAACGAGGAAAACTCGTTCGGTCCGGCGTTGACGAAGTAGATCCGGACCCGTTCGCCAGGCTTGGCATCCAGCTTCCCGCCACCAGTCACAAACGGATGGTACTTGAAGATGCCGCCATTGAACATCATGCCGTCGAACTTCCGGTCGAACATCGCCTGCACATCGCCGGGATTCTTAAAGTATTCAGACTGAATTAAAACATACTCGCGATCTGCCTTGGGCCAGGCTTTCGCCTCCTTTGGATCGACGATAATCGCGCCGAACATGCCGCGCGCGATGTGTTGGATCATCGGAGGCGCTCCGCAGTGATAGAAGAAGATGCCGGGCTTCTTGGCGACAAACGTATAGCTGATGGTTTCGCCGGCGTTGATTGCCCGATAGTTCTTGAGAAAATCGATTTCTGCAGCGTGAAAATCCATCGCATGAGGATTTTTGTTGGTCTCCGGGTTCCTAAGCGTGAAGTTGATCGTGTCGCCTTCTGTGACCCGCACAACCGGGCCTGGCATCTGGCCGTCAAATGTCCAGGCTGCGTACTTCTCACCGCTGCCGTCGATCACGACGTCGGTTTCTACGGCGGTCATCGTGATTTCGTGCGTTTTGGCCCATGCCGCTGGAGTGACTACTGCCCCTGCAACCAGCAGGCTCGCCGCGACAGCGAGTCTGCAAGAGGCACTTTGTGATTGCATCATCCCAATGCTCCTCCTATTGCTAATGGATTCACAGCCGAATACCTGAACGGCCGGGACTACTCGGCGGTTTTTCGTTCGCTCATGGTGGAGGGAGCATACACAGAATGCCAGGCCCGCAATATGACTAATGTCATATTTTGAAACAAACCGGAAGACCTGGCTTTGCACGAGAGCCGGCTGTCAGCCTGCGGCGAGGCCTTTCAACCGAGGGAGATCGCGGATAATGAGCCGCTTGGCGGTACCGGAAACGAGGCGACCCCGTTTAAATCGACTCATGATTCGGATGGCAGTCTCTGTGGTGATACCGACCATGTTGGCCATGTCTTCCCGCGTGAGCCGTATGTTCAAGCGAATACCGTGGGGGTCTTCGATGCCGTTCCGCGTGGCGAGGTCGACGAGGAGGGACGCAAGACGCTGGTCGGCCCGGTCCAACGCCAGAATCTTGGTTTTCTCCTGCGCTTCGTGCAGGCGGGTTCCCAGATATTTGATCACTTCTATTGCAGCCTCCGGGTTATGCCGCAACATGTCGAGGTAGGACTTCTTGCTTAGGCGGAGAATGCTGACGTTTCCCATCGGTTGAGCAGTGCCGGGGTGGCAGGCTCCCTCGAACGCAGCGGCGTCGCAGCAAAAAAGATCGCCGGGCATCAACATCTTGATGGTGCATTCTTTCCCGTCCGGCGTGGACTTCACGCACTTCACCGTGCCTTCTTTCACGATGTGAAAATATTCAGTGGGGTCGCCTTCCCGGAAAATCACATCGTTCTTCCCGTACTGGGACTCGGTGAGTTCTTGGAGCATGCGTTGGCGGTCTGATCGAGCCAGGATATTCAGCAGGGGAATACGGTCGAGTTCGCGAGGGAGGTCAGAACCGGACCGGCTACTTAAGGATTTGTTTGGCCGCTTCAACAATCGATCGCGCTCCGATGCCAAAGTGATCCACGAGTTCCTCTGGCTTTCCGCTATGGGGAATCGTACGGATGGCCAATTTGTGTACTCGAATGCCTTCCGATCCCACTGCACTGAGGACTGCATCACCCAATCCACCGTGGGGGTAGTGATCCTCCACGGTCAGGATTCTGCCCTGTGTGAGCCGGGCACTGTCCATTAAGGTGGCGCGGTCGATGGGGACGATGCTATAGAGGTCAATCACTCGTACAGAGATTCCAGCAGCCTTCAATTGATCATGGGCCTTGAGGGCTTCAAAAAGAGTGACACCTGCAGCGACGATCGTCAGGGTATCGGAGGCACTTTGGCGAACGAGCTTGCTTCCCCCGATTTGAAATTCTTCCTCAGGTCCATATAACACGGGCGACTTTGGACGGCCGGCACGCAGGTACACCATACCTTTGTGGTTCGCCGCAAGTTCAACCAGACGGTAGGTGGTGGTGGCATCTGAAGGGTAGAGCACGGTGACACCAGGCTGAGCGGCCATCATGGCGATGTCTTCTAAACCCATCTGGGACGGGCCATCTTCACCGATGCTGACACCTACATGGGTTCCGATGAGCTTGATATTCGATTGACTGATAGCCGCCATGCGGATGAAGTCGTACGCCCGTGTAAGGAAACAGGCGAATGTCGCCGCGAACGGGATCTTTCCGCAGGCTGCTAGGCCGGCTGCCGCACCGACCATGTTCTGCTCGGCGATGAAGTTCTCGAAAAAGCGATCGGGAAACTTCTTGCCGAATTTGTCCGTGTAGGTTGAGTTCTTGACGTCCGCATCGAGACCCACGACTAACTGGTTCACCGATCCGAGAGCCTCCAAGGCCACCCCGAATGCTTCGCGCGTCGCGGCGGAATCTCCTCGCTTGTATGGGGAACGCGGAAGAGGGTTGGCGGCGAAAGAACGGGGAGCTGATGCCGTCGGCGTCTGAATGCGTACCGATGCACTGATGGGTTTGAACTGTCTGGTCAGTTCGTCGATGGCCTTCTGCGTCTCTTCCCCTTTGGGAATTGGTTTTCCATGCCAGCTCGGGTGGTTTTCCATGAACGAGATGCCGCGGCCTTTCAGCGTCTTGGCCAGCAGGACGGTTGGTTTGCCTGCTACGTGCGACGCCTCGTCGAAGGCCGCAAGCAATGCGGAAAGATCGTGTCCATCCACGACGATCGCGTGCCAACCGAATCCGCTCCATCGTGAGTGATAGGCCTCCATATCGTGTTGCAGCATGGTGGGGTCGCTTTGGCCGAGACGGTTGATATCGACGACCGCGCACAAGTTATCGAGTTGGTGATGGCGAGCTGCTTCGACCGCTTCCCAGACAGACCCTTCGACGGACTCTCCATCACCCATGAGGACGTAGGTGCGATGGTCTAGCTTATCGATATATTTGGCATTCAAGGCGATACCGATCCCAACGGGCAGTCCTTGACCGAGGGAGCCGGTGGCCATGTCGACAAAGGACAGGCGGGGAGTCGGGTGCCCTTCCAAATCTGATGTCAAGGTTCGTAATTTCAACAGATCGCCCTTGGGAAAAAGTCCTGCTTCAGCCCAGGCGGCATAAAGCAAAGGCGCCGCGTGGCCCTTCGAGAGGACAAAGCGATCACTATTGCGAGCTTTCGGATTCTTCGGATCATAGCGCATGACGGAAAAGAAAAGTGCAGCCACAATGTCTGCGGCTGAACAGCAACTGGAGGGATGGCCGCTCCCGGCTTCAGAAGTAGCTCGCACGCAGTCGATTCGGAGCTGTGTCGCTTTGTTGTGAAGCTCGCTGACAAGCTCGGATGGTATCGTCGAACCAGCCATGCCATCTCCTTCCCGGGGATTTGTGGAAAAAGGGAAAAGCCGCTTTTGAAAAAGAGCTGCGCGAAGCCCAAGCAGCGGAGTGTGAGGCTAACAAACCCAGGGTAAGGGAGTCAATGAAAGATGGACGAATACGTCGGAAACTTGCAAAAGCCTATGCGGCTGGCTGAGTGACCGTCGACACTTCGTTCGAACAGGTGCTTTCAAGGCCGTTGTATGCGCTGACTGCGAAGAAATATTGTGTGTTGGGGTCAAGTCCCGTGACCGTTGCAGAGGGGGATCCAACAAAGGTTGAGGCGGTGTAATTACAACTGCCAGATTGGCCGGCGGACTGCGTCCCATAGTGAACGAAATAGGCATACACGGATGGATCAGAATCGGGATTCCAGGCAAGTGAAACAGAAGCAGTGGGACTAGCGGAGCCGCCGCCACCTGTACTTGGACCACCACCTGAGCTTGATCCCCCACCGCTCGGTGGTGGTACCATCGAATTGCCACTGGGGTCCGTCCCGCCACCACCACAACCGATGATGAGTGCCATGATGACGACTCCGAGGCCGAACCGTGTAGCGGTACACAACAATTGACAGGTAGAAGATAACCAGAGGGCTAATAGGCGCATTAGAGAGCAGAACCTTCTCAAATCGATCGGCAGAGGATCCTAATTCTTACTTGGGTCCGGCATCGAGCAACGAAATATCGCGACGCTTCGTACCCGGCAGTCCCTTCAGCAAGGGCGATGCCGTGGGTGACGGGATGTGGGAGAGCCCTGAACATCGCCGAAGGTGCAGCGCTGCAAGATTAAGAACTGTGAAAAGTTCAGAGGTTATAGATTATTGACGATTGGCGTATCTCCGGGCAGGTGGCGAGCCCGGTCAAGAAATTTTGAAGGAAGAGTGCAGGAAGTGTAGGGACTAGCCTACAGGCAAAAAGAAGAACAGGAGAAATCTCGGAGTTTCCAAGCTAGGCTATGACAGAGGAAAGTGGAAGCGGTCAGACTTACGGGACCGAGCGTTCTTTGAAGAAGCGATACAATAGGAACCCATTGAGGAGGACCACGATTGACAGGATGGTGTACGTGGTAATAGCAGAGGCCAGTTGCAACTCGACGAGCACTCGGGACAAGCCAAACGCGACTACCAAGGCATCAAACGCCATACAGATCCGCCGGAATGTTTCGGGATCCATCCAGCGGATCAGATACGTTCCAAGAGGAATACCCAGCAACACGCTCGGGACAATCAACGGAATGATTTCCATACTACCGGCACTGTAGAGGCCGAGGAAGCCATATGCCACGGCGGTCAGACTGGATTCGGCCACACGAATAACACCCAAGGCGGCTCGGAAATCCTGCTTGGCATATCCTTGATTGTTAAACAGCAACGCCAAGGGAGGGCCGGAGATGGTGGTGACGGAATAGAGCGTACCGATTCCCATCCCAAAAGGGATGGCAATGGTTTTCTCGGCACGAATAGGTTTTCTGATTCCGGCAGCCTGGAGGAGAATCAGAGGTAGTAAAGTAATGTAGGTTACAAATTTAATCCAGGCCGGTTGGACCATAAAAAGGATATAGCTCCCGATCCCAATGCCGATCCCCAGGCCGATAAGAATAGGTGCGACGCGCCACCAAATGTTCGGGATGCTCTTCCGGTTGATGTAGAGGACGTAGCTATTGATCACGAGTTCAACGAGAACCAGGGCTGGATTCAAGACGCGATTGGTATAAAACAACAAGGCGACGGGAACAGTGATGGAGGAAAAGCCATATCCCAGAGCTCCATTGACTGTTGCAGCGAGGAACGTGATGAGGATCAGCACAATTTGGTCCATGGCTACCCTTCTCGACGACTTGCTGCGAAGTCATTTAATGTATAGTTGTCCAGGATATCTGCAATGGCGTCGCGTACCGGTCCCATCACCTGCTGGACCGGACAGACTGGTTTGTCCGCATAGGGGCAATCTCGACATTTTTGGTAGGCTGTCTTGCTCACACAGCTGATTGGCGCAAGCGGGCCATCCAGAATGCGGATGACTTGGCCAACCGTAATGTCTTCTGGTCGTTTGATCAGCTGATAGCCGCCTTTCATTCCCCGTCGGCTGGCAAGCAAACCGGCACGCTTCAGTGCGAGTAAAATTTGTTCGAGAAACTCCACAGGAATGTGTTGACGGTCTGCGATGTCGTGACGTTGAAGTGAGGTCTTGCCGTAGGCGAGGGTAAGTTCTAGCAGGGCTCGAAGGCCATATTCGCTTTTCTTTGATAGTTTCATCGTCTAAATCGACTTAGTTAATCAAGTTTTCTGACAATAGACTACCCATCATCTGACCGTCAAGAGTTCATGTTCGCTTTTCTATGTTTAGAGCGAATCTCATCTGGATCAACAGTAGCAACTTCTTTGGTTACGGTTCTTCCGCAACCCATTGATCACAGAGGGAATGTTGCTTGACAGCCTGCGCGCATTCCTGTTAGCTTCACACCTCATTTTCTGGTTCAGAGCGAGCCCATTTCCACAACTGCCCGGACGACTGCTGGACTGTTTGTGACCTTCCAGGACCTGATCCTTACCCTCCATCGCTTCTGGGCCGACCAAGGCTGCGTTATTCAGCAGCCATACGACCTCGAAATGGGGGCTGGGACCTTTCATCCTGCGACCTTCTTACGCTCGCTCGGCCCGGAGCCCTGGCGCTCGGCCTATGCGCAACCCTGTCGTCGACCAACAGACGGGCGGTACGGAGAAAATCCGAACCGACTACAGCACTACTACCAGTACCAGGTGGTACTGAAGCCGTCACCGGATAACATTCAAGACCTGTATCTAGAGAGCCTCGCCCGGCTGGGGATCAATCCGAAACAGCATGATATTCGGTTCATGCAGGACGACTGGGAATCTCCGACGTTGGGAGCTTGGGGGTTGGGATGGGAGGTGCGACTTGACGGGATGGAAATCACCCAGTTCACCTACTTTCAAGAGATCGGAGGAATCGAACTTAATCCGATCACGGTTGAACTGACTTACGGAACCGAACGGATCGCGATGTACCTGCAACAAGTCGATAACGTGTTCGATCTGACTTGGACGGAGGGAATCACCTACGGCGACATCCATCATGAAACGGAGGTCCAGTTCTCCCGTTACAACTTTGAGGAGGGGGATGTCGCGATGTTAGGAGCTACCTTCCAAGCGTTCGAGGCGGAGTGCAAGCGCCTGCTTGCCAAGAAAGATGCGAGGCTGACGTTGCCCGCTTACGACTACTGCATCAAGACCTCGCACATGTTCAATCTACTCGATGCCCGCGGGGCCATCAGCGTTGCGGAGCGAACTGGTTACATAGCGCGGGTGCGAGCGTTGGCGCGGCAATGTGCGGAACGGTATGCCGAAGAACGGGCCGCCATGGGCCACCCACTGAGCGATCGTCCCAGCACCTCGTCGAAAACGGAACGCCGGCAGACCACCCGTCGCCTATTCAAGTCGTAGGAATGATCTGATTGATGGGCAGAGCCAAGGTTGCAACATCCAAGAAGCACGCGACGTCTCGCTCATCGAGCGCGGCCGAACTGTTGGTGGAGATCGGTAGCGAAGAGCTCCCCTTTGACTTTATTGCCCCGGCCCTCGCATCGCTCAAAGAAAACACCGAACGGATGCTGGCAGAATCGCGGCTGTCCTATCGGCACGTGCACACGGTGGGAACCCCCCGGCGTCTCGTCTTCGTAGTGAACGGACTGACTGCCCATCAAACTGCAACGGTGAAAGAAACCATGGGACCGTCCAAAGCGGTTGCCTTCGATCAAACCGGTCAACCGACGAAAGCGGCGGTCGGATTTGCCTCTGGGCAAGGGGTGGCGGTGCAAGATCTTCAGCTCAGGCAGACTCCGAAAGGCGAGTATCTCTTCGCGGTCAAGCGTGAAGAAGGACAACCGACTCGTGAGGTGTTGGCAGAGTTGGTACCTCAGATCATCGCCACACTCTCCTTCCCGAAATCGATGAAGTGGAATGAGGCAGGGGTTCGATTTGCCAGACCGGTGCGGTGGTTACTCGCCCTCTTCGATGGGACCGTGCTGCCGATTGAGGTAGCCGGTGTTAAAGCCGGTCGTAGTACTTACGGACACCGTATTCTCGGAGGCGGCAAAGCAGTGGTCGTCCGTGATTATGCCTCCTACGAGTCCGGACTCAAACGGGTCGGCGTCATGGTCGAGCAGGACAAACGACGCGCAGTGATTCACGAACAGTTGATGCAGGTCAGTCAGAAGGCCGGAGTTCACTTGAATGCGGACGAGGCTTTGCTGGAACAAGCGACCTACAGCACGGAGTGGCCGGTTCCTATCATGGGGAGTTTCAGGCCGGAATATTTATCGGTACCGTCGGAAATCCTGATCACCTCGATGAAAGAGCATCAGGGATTCTTTTCAGTGCGGGACAAGAAGAGCGGTGCCTTAGCCGCACACTTCATTGCCGTCGCCAACAACGAGATGAAGGACATGTCGCTCATTCGACAAGGGAACGAGCGTGTCTTAGCGGCTCGGTTGGCTGATGCCAGATTCTTCTACGATGAAGATCGAAAGACCACACTCGCGGAACGAGTGACGAAGCTCTCCGGTGTCGTGTTTCACCAGAAGCTCGGCACCATGGCCCAGAAACAGGAACGAATTACCAAGCTTGCCGTTCTGTTAGCGCAGCAATTGGGTATGGATCAGGAGTCAGCTACGATTTGTTCTCGGGCTGCAAGCCTGTGCAAAGCCGATCTCTTATCCGGTATCGTGGGGGAGTTTCCCGAGTTGCAAGGGGTCATGGGCGGCTATTATGCGCTGCATGATCAAGAGCCAGTTCCTGTAAGCCATGCCATCATGGATCACTATAAGCCTCGTGCGATGGAGGGGGATCTACCTCGCTCGCTCGAAGGGCAAGTGGTGTCCCTAGCGGACCGCATCGATACCATCGCGGCGTTCTTTCACGTCGGCATGGTGCCAACGGGATCGGAAGATCCGTTTGCATTGCGTCGCCATGCAACTGCCATCGTGCGTGTCTTAGTGGAGGGAGGCCTCCGGCTCGATCTGGGCCGGGTGATCGAGCAGGCTAGGACGATCGTCGCCGAGAGTGGGTTCAAGGCGGTAGCCGGGTCTGATGTCCAGCAACAGCGGATGGTGGAGTTTCTGTTTGAGCGAGTCAGATACTACGGGAGGGTAAAGCACGGACTGCGCGACGACGTGATGGATGCTGTTCTTCTGGTAGCCGACCATCGCCAGTTCGATCTGCAGGATCAGCTAGCCAAGATGCACGCGCTTCAGGGAATTACGACGCAACAAGAATTTGACCCGCTCATTATCGGGTTCAAACGTGCGCATCGGCTCGTGGAGAAAGAGCAATGGGACCGTGGACCAATCGATCCTACGGTGTTTAAAGATGCCGCCGAGACGGAGCTCCATCAGCAGAATGGTTTGTGTCGTCAAGACTTCGACCACCACATGCGGCAAGGGGAGTATCAGAAGGCCCTGGATGCGTTGGTCCGTGTAAAGCCGGCGATCGATGCCTTTTTCAACGGCGTGATGGTAAACGCAGAGGACCCCACATTGCGGAATAACCGACTCTCCTTGCTCAAGGAAGTCGATGAGACCTTTATGTCATTCGCCGACTTCTCTCGGATTGTGGTACAAGGGAGCTAGGGTGTTGCCACTGGAGCGACCGAATGGAACAGGCTTTCCTGAACGAAATTGCCCCGCGACTTTCGGTTGAGGCAGAGCAACGGGCAGGCCGCGTCCGGCGCCTCGGTATCGCAGTATCCATTGCCCTGATCATCATTTGTAATGTGATTCTTCTATTCGGTGTCTGGGCCAGCGGGGTTAATCTCGACGAGCTGGTCAGGAGCCCGGACTATTTCAATGCGAAGCAAGACATCTGTCTCAGGTTGACATGGCAGAAGGTGGCTGGCGCGTCGGAGCCGATGCGACTCTGTTCCGAATGGATCAACTTGTCTGATCCTTCCGGAAAGACTCATCAACTCCAGAATGACATGAAGGTCCGCCAAGGCGCCGATGGGCGGTACTATGTCGATCAAGGGATTCGCGCCGACTATCGGTTGCTCGGAGTTGCACTCTTCGTCGTTGTCGTGATCGTCATGGGGGCTGTGGTACAACGCTATTTGGTCAGGCGGTATAAGTTACATTTGGATGCAGCCGCTGGGCAGACCTCATTCGTACAGTGACGTCCTAGCAGAAGGAGAAGGGCTCGTGGCGAAGAAATATGTTTACTATTTCGGCGACGGCAAGGCCGAAGGCACATCGAACATGAAAGAATTGCTCGGTGGAAAGGGCGCGGGGTTGGCTGAAATGACCAATTTGGGCATTTCGGTTCCTCCCGGTTTTACAATCTCGACGGGAGCCTGTGTCGAATACTACAAGCTGGGGAGAAAATATCCGCCCGGCATGTGGGAGGCTTCCCTACGGGCGTTAAAGCGCGTCGAGCGGTCGATGGGCATGGGGTTTGGTGATCCGGAACGACCCCTCCTGGTCTCGGTGCGTTCAGGTGCGCGTGCATCCATGCCGGGCATGATGGATACCGTGCTGAATGTCGGGTTGACGACGAAGACCGTTGAGGGATTGGCGGCCAAGACACGAAATGATCGGTTTGCCCAAGACAGCTACCGCCGGTTCGTTTCGATGTTCGGCAGCATCGTCATGGGGGTCCCGCGCGAGCATTTCGAGGCGATCCTTAAACACAAGAAGACCGAAGTCGGTGTGGCCCATGAAACACATTTGGATTCACGCCACCTTCGTGAGTTGGTGGCGAGCTTCAAAGCGCTGGTAAAAGAAGAGACCAAGAAAGAATTTCCTGACGAGCCGCTTGATCAACTGCGCATGGCGATCAATGCCGTCTTCTCATCCTGGTTCGGCGCCAGAGCCAAAACCTATCGCCAACTCTATGGCATTCCCGATTCGTGGGGCACGGCGGTTAACGTCGTGGCGATGGTGTTCGGCAACATGGGAGAAACGAGCGGTACCGGCGTTGCGTTCACCAGAAACCCCAGCACGGGCGAAAAGGCATTTTTTGGCGAATGTCTGATGAACGCACAGGGAGAGGATGTTGTCGCAGGAATCCGTACCCCTCTACCGGTGAGCGCGCTCGCGAAGAACGTCCCGGAGGCGTACAAAGATCTCGAGCACACGTACAAGAGACTTGAGAAGCATTATCGCGACATGCTGGATCTGGAATTTACGATCCAGGAGGGCAAGCTCTACATGCTCCAAACGCGGGTCGGCAAACGAACCGGCATCGCAGCCGTTAAGATCGCGGTCGATATGGTGAACGAGGGAGCGATCTCGAAACGTGAGGCAGTGCAGCGGATCGGTCCCGACCAGTTGGCGCAGTATTTGTATCCGATCTTCGATCTGAAGGAAGAATCTAAAGCCAATCCGCTGGGAAGAGGCCTTCCAGCTGGTCCGGGCGCTGCGGCTGGGAAAATCTCACTGACGCCCGATCGTGCGGTCGATATGAAGGCGGCCGGACAGCGCGTCATTCTGGTCCGACAGGAAACAAGCCCCGACGATATTCATGGGATGAATGCCGCCGCGGGATTTTTGACTGCCAGGGGAGGCATGACGTCCCATGCGGCCGTCGTTGCGCGCCAGATGGGCAAGGTTTGCGTGGCGGGGTGTGAAGCAGTCGAGGTCATCGACGCGCAATCCGTTCGAATCGGCGCCAAGGTCTTTCGCGAGGGGGACTATATTTCCGTCAATGGTTCGACCGGGAACGTGTATGAAGGAGACATCCCGGTCGTTGAGTCAGAAATCATTCAAGTCATCCAAGGGAAGTTGAATCCGAACAAATCGGATAAGTATCAGCGGTTCGCGACGATTCTGTCCTGGGCCGACGAAATCCGGAGGCTGCGCGTGCGGGCCAATGCAGACGTGCCGGACCAAGCGCGTATCGCCAAGGGGTTCGGAGCCGAAGGAATCGGCCTCTGCCGCACCGAGCACATGTTCTTCGCTGAGGATCGCATCCCGATCATGCAGAAAATGATTCTGGCTCGTACAAAAGAGGAACGAGCAAAATACCTCGATCAGCTGCTGCCCCTCCAGAAACAGGATTTCATCGGCCTCTATCGAGAGATGAGAGGGTATCCTGTCACGATTCGCTTGCTGGACCCACCGCTCCATGAGTTTCTCCCAAAACGTGAAGAGCTTATGGTAGAGATCGCCCAGCTCGAATTGACCGGCAAAGATGCAGCCTTGTTGAACGAGAAGCGGCGGCTTTTGGCGCGCGTGGAAGAGTTGCATGAGTTCAACCCAATGCTCGGCCTCCGCGGATGCCGACTGGGGATAACCATGCCGGAGATTACCCGCATGCAGGCCCGCGCCATCATGGAAGCGGCCTGTGAAGTCGCGAAGGAAGGAAAGAAAATCGTACCGGAAATCATGATTCCCCTCGTCGGGATGGTCTCGGAAATGAAATCGCAAAAGGAACTGGTGCGTGAAGCAGCTCAGGAGACAATGAAGAAAAACAACGTCAAGCTGTCTTATCTTGTCGGCACGATGATCGAGCTGCCGCGTGCTGCGGTCACAGCTGATCGCATCGCAGAAGAGGCGGAGTTCTTCTCGTTCGGCACGAACGACCTCACGCAGACGACGTTCGGATTCTCCCGCGACGACGCGGCCAAGTTCATCGACTTCTACAAAACGACCAATATTATAGAAGCGGATCCTTTCGCCGTGCTGGATCGGGAAGGTGTTGGCTCATTGATGAGGCAGGCGATCGGAGCTGGTCGAAAAACTCGTCCGGGGATTAAACTCGGCATCTGTGGGGAACACGGCGGCGATCCGAGTTCCGTGGAGTTCTGTCACCAAGTCGGTCTTGACTACGTCAGCTGTTCCCCGTTCCGCGTGGCCATCGCGCGTTTGGCTGCTGCCCATGCTGCGTTGGCTGAAAACGAAGCCCCGAAAGCGTCGCAGCAACACTCCACATCCCGTTCCAGACCGAGCCGATCGGCCCGGGCCGCACACCGCCGCTCACGGGTCGCTCGCAAGAAACGGTGATCACCGCCGCACAGGATCTCCGCTTCATGACCGTGGCTCTTCGTCTAGCTGCGAAAGGCCGCGGCAAGACCAGCCCGAATCCGATGGTCGGCGCGCTTGTCGTGGCACAGGGACGCATTGTCGGTCGCGGCTACCACCACGGCCCGGGACAACCCCACGCGGAAATTCTTGCGCTTCAGGAAGCCGGACCTCGCACCCTCCGCGCGACCCTCTATGTGACGCTGGAGCCTTGCCATCATGTCGACAAACGGACTCCGCCCTGCGTCCCCGCGGTGATCGAATCAGGCGTGCGTCGGGTCGTCGTAGCCATGATCGATCCCAACCCATCCGTTGAGGGGCGGGGAGTCACCCAGCTTCGACGCGCCGGGGTGACCGTGACAGTTGGTGTGGCACGGGAGGAGGCGGAGAACCTTAATCGCACCTATGTCCATTGGGTTAGTACAGGTCGTCCGTACGTTATTCTGAAAGCAGGAATGACGCTGGATGGAAAGATTGCCACGGCCCGAGGAGAGTCGCGATGGATCACGGGCGCCAAGGCGCGACAAGAGGTGCATCAGCTCAGACGAACGGTCGACGCCATTCTGGTCGGGAGCGGCACGGTCATTAAGGACGATCCTTCCTTGACCGCCCGGATATCCGAGTATCCTCTCGAGCTGGCTGCGCGTCAGCCGTTGCGTGTCGTCGCGGACAGCCGTCTTCGCGTGCCTCCGTCAGCCAAGGTCTTTTCGAAGCATGCGCGGACATTGATTGCCACAACATCCAAGGTATCTCGGGCCAAAGTACGTCTACTCGAGCAACGAGGGATTGAAGTCGCAATGCTACCGTCGGTTCGCGGTCGCCTGGTCCTCCGGGCGTTAATGGCATATCTAGGTAAGAACGGCGTGACGTCAGTCCTCATTGAAGGCGGAAGTACACTCAACGCAGTGGCGTTACGATCGAAGCTGGTCAATCACGTCGTTCTTTATATGGCGCCCACGCTCATGGGCGGCCAGGATGCACGTGCCGTCATCGGTGATCGGAGCCCAGGACGATTGGCTCAATCGATGAAGCTCCGGAACGTCACCGTCCGCCGCCTGGGGGACGATGTTGTGGTGGAGGGCGATCTCTGAAACTCACGTCCATCATTGGCGTACTCATCGGTCTGGTCACGCTCGTGGCCAGCATCGGTTGGGCCGAACCGCCGAAATCGGCCCGTCCCGGTCTTGTTCAACTGGTGCTTCAGTATCTCGACGTCGCGGATGCGGAGCAAGCAGAACGAACGTTACAGGACATCGTCGCTGATCCGGATGCCTCGATCGACACTATCACGCGACTGATCCAAACGGGGCGCGAGTATAAGGCTCAGCCGGTTGGAACAATGCCGGATGAGCAGATCATGGTGCAGGGGCGCACCTACCACCTCGCGCTGTTCGTGCCGCAGACGTATCAGCCGAGCAAGGGGTATGGGCTGGTTGTCTGTTTGCACGGAGCCGGATTTTCCGGCGAGGCTTACCTGGAACGGTGGCAGGCTAGGCTCGGGGAGGATTACGTCCTTGCCTGTCCCACCTACCCGGCGGGAGCGTGGTTCACGAGATGGGCGGAAGATCTGGTCATGGCGACAATCCATTCGGTCCAGCGACGCTATCACGTCGACCCTGATCGGATCTTTCTCACCGGTATGTCGAACGGGGGAATCGGTACCTGGCTGATCGGGATGCACCAGGCTCCGACGTTTGCCGGGATTGCACCGATGGCGGGGGGACTGGATGATGTCCTGCTGCCGTTTTTGGCGAATCTTCAATCGACTCCTGTCTATATGATTCATGGAGCCAAGGATCAGGTGATGCCCGTGGAATTGAGCCGAACCATTTCACGCGAACTGGCAAACCTAGGCTATTCCCACATCTATCGAGAGCATCAACGGGAACACCCGATGGCCGGCGGACATTATTTCCCGCGAGAAGAATTGCCGGCTCTGGTTGCATGGTTCAATGCTCAACGTCGCAATCCCTTTCCCGCCACAATACGACTGGTGCGAGAGGCGAGTCATTTCCAGGCCTTCGGCTGGGTGCGCATCGATGCCACAGATGAGATCGCAGCCTTCTCGGACGATCTCATCAATAAACGCGATGAACTCACCAAGCGCAAGCAGTACGCCACGTTGGAAGCGACAATCGCGGCGCCAAACCGTATCGAGGTCGAGACAAAGCGCGTGCAGCGCTACAGCTTGTTTCTCAACGACTACTTGATCGACTCGGCCAAGCCGCTCACAGTCGTGACGAACGGGCAAGTCTCGTTCGAGGCGCTTGTCGTACCGTCAGTTGATATCTTGTTGCGGCAGGCGCGACTCCGACAAGACCCTCGCCAGCTCTTTCCCATCCATGTCATGATTTCGGTCCAGAAACCGGTCTCATGAGCCCAGGCTGGTTGATAGTGCGAAGTGATGGGCCGATGGTTTTTGTCCTTCTGATGGGGCTGGGCGCAACCAGCCTTCCTGGTTTGGTACGGGCGGAATCCTGCGTTCTCACGCCTCAACATGCAGGTGTGACGTTCCCTGTGGAGAACGTCGATCCCGATTGGGCCTGCCGGCTGCAATCTATCATCGGCAACTATACGACCGTGAATGCCGTGGGGCCGATTCGGGCTGCTTTGTCGGAGTCGATGTATCAGTATCTCCTGGATCGTCCCCCTCTCGCCGCGGCCTTGATCAATCGACTTGATCTGGGTCTGTACAAAGCGGAAAGACAAGGTGCAGGTCGTTATTGGGGTAACGATGGCGAAGGAACCGAGGGGATCGTGGAACTTGTCTGTCAGGATCGGTCATCACGGATCTACTATCTCGTGGGATCTCACCACAGCCGGTTGCTTCCGAACATGACGGGGAAGGCTGTCGTGTTCCTCAGAATGAATCCGGTGAAAGAGGCTGGCGGAGCCGAGGCGATGGATAGCACGATGGTCTCGTATACGAAATTGGACAATCGCATCCTGTCAGGGCTGATGTCACTGCTTCGTCCGCTTATAAGCGGGATCATCGCGCGCAAGCTGGCAAAAGGAGTCGAGGTCGTGAACCGTTTGGGTTTAGAGATGCGTGAGCGCCCGGAGCGGGTCCTCTTTGAGGCAACGGATCCTCCTTCGCTGCCAGCAGAGGACGTGGCCTTCTTGAAAGGTGCGTTGGGACGTCAGCAGATTCCACCTCTCTCCGGTCAAACGAAAACGACAAAACCATGACCACCACGCGCAGTTTTATTTTGCTCTGTACGATCGGCGTATTCTGTTTCATCAGCTACAACATGGTGCGCATGCCTGTCTTGGCCTTGTTTGCGGAATCGCTGGGGGCCGGCCCAGAACGTATCGGCCTGATCGTGTCGGTCTCAACTCTCACCGGGGTGTTCCTCAAGCTGCCGTCTGGTGCGCTGTCAGACATTTATGGCCGGCGGCTGCTATTGCGCATCGGGGTCGTGGCTTTCGGGTTGCCGCCCTTTCTTTATCCATTCGTATCCGATTTGAATGTGCTGACAACTTTGCGGTTCGTCCATGGACTTGCTACGGCGATTTTCGCGCCGAGCGCTCTGGCGACCGTGGCTGAGCTCTATCGCGAGCGACGCGGCGCCGCACTCGGGACTTATACCGCCTGTACGCAATCCGGCGCCCTACTGGGTCCCTTTATCGGAGGCTATCTTGTCTATGCCGCCGGGTTCTCATCCGCGTTCGTGACGGCGGGAGTCTTTGGCTGTGTTGCCGTTGCAATCTTTTATAGCCTCCGCCTGAATGCACCCCCGCCACGGCTTCATGAGAAAGGGCTCACGCCACTACTGGCGGAGATGTGGAAAGGTTTTACGATCATGGCGAAAAACCGGAAGGTTCTGATTACCAGCTCCACGGATGCCGCCAAGATGATTGCCAATGGGGCCCTTATGGCGTTCCTCCCGCTCTATGGCGTGGCCGCTGGATTAAACCCTGGCGAAGTCGGTCTTCTCTTTACCGTGCAAGCGTTCACGTCGTTCTGTTCGAAGCCGATCATGGGGCGGGTATCCGATCGGCTGGGGAGGCAGCCGCTCATCATGATCGGATTGCTGATTTGCGCAGCAACCTTCGTCTGTATACCGCATGTCTCGCTCTTTGCTTTCTTGCTTGTCCTTTCTGCGGGATTCGGATTTGGTGAAGCCGTGGTCTCGTCTTCCTCCTCGGCGCTCGTCGCCGATAGTTCTGAATTCAAAACGCTCGGTGCAGGCATGGGGATGCAGGGGACCATTATGGACATCGGCCACGCAAGCGGACCGCTGCTCGCCGGGGTGTTAATCGAACGGATGAGCTATGCGAATGCGTTTGCCATCATTGCGGGCATTCAGCTGCTGGCGGCAGGGGTGTTCTGGCTGACCATGAGACGGGCATAGCCCCGGTGCTATAATGGGCCACTGTGAAAGAGTATGCGACGGAAAACATTGTAATCGGGGTACTGGCTTCGATTGGCGTGGTTGTCTTGATCGTTGTTTTCGCCTATGTTGTTCGTCAAGTCTTGAAGAAAGAATCGTAGCTGAGCGCTGACGGCTGAGAGCTTTTCTATGTTCACCGGCATCGTAGAGGAAATGGGCGCCGTAACGGCAGTAGAGAAGACTCTCGCAGGGACGAGACTGACGATTCTCGCCGCGACCGTTTTAAGTGATCTCAAGATCGGTGATAGCGTCAGCATCAACGGCACTTGCCTCACGGTCGTGACCAAGGGTGAGCGCAACTTCGCGGTGGAGGTTTCTCCTGAGACCCTATCGGTGACGACGCTCGGTCATTTGACGACAGGGGCCCCAGTGAATCTCGAGCGGGCGATGAAACTCAACGAGCGCATCGGGGGGCATCTTGTAGCCGGCCATGTCGATGGAGTGGGCACTATTCGCGACCGTCATCAAGAGGGCAACGCCATCTTTTTCACGATCGAGGCGCCGCACGAGATTCTGCGCTACTGTGTGGTGAAGGGGTCGATCACTGTCGATGGGATTAGTCTCACAGTCAACGACGTGACTGAGAAGGGATTCTCGGTTGCCATCATCCCACACACCGCCAAGGTGACGACGCTCGGCCTGAAGCAACCAGGGGATTCAGTCAATCTCGAATCCGACCTTATCGGCAAATACGTGGAGCGACTGCTGCAAGAGCGAAATCAGCTTCCTAAGTCCATACCGGTCATCGACAAAGAATATTTGCAGAAGCATCGCCTGATTTAAGATGTCGCCATCAGCGCTCGACTCGCGGCTCTGCTGAAGGCTGATTATTCGACATTCCCGGTCGTTACTTCACGAGGAACGGCTTCGAATCCTCGCCTGATGCCGTGGTCACCGTCAGAATAGCCAATCCCTTCCGACCGCCGCTCGGGACGGTTGCGGTAATCTTCGTTGCGCTCTCCATCTTGAAGGTGGCTGTGTGACCAGGACCGAATGAGACGCTGCGCAAACACTCGGTGCTTCCGAAATTCGCTCCGGTAATGGTCACCTTATCGCCGGGCTTGCCCTCATCTGGACTAACCTTGTCGATCTTCGGAGCAACTCCAAAGCAGGCCGTTGCCTTTCCCGCTGTTTCAGCCGTCTTGAATTTGGGCTTTTCCCCCTTCGGTTTTGCCGCTTTTGGTTCCTGGCTGGTTTTGGGCTTCTTCACCTTTGTATCCGACTCCGCTGCTGGCGCCATGCCCAGAGTGCCGCAGAGGAATCCGCCGATGACCATGCCCACGACCAAACTCATCCTCCAGCTAGATCGGACCATACCAGCCTCCTTGGTTGGCTGACCGCTGCACGCTGACGACTGACGGCTACTCTTCAATGGTCGAGATATCGCCGGGATCTTGTCCAAGCTCCTTTGCTTTCAGCACCCGTCGCATGATTTTGCCGGAACGAGTTTTCGGGAGCGAAGCCACGATGTCGATCTCGGCCGGCACGGCGATCTTCCCCAGTTCTTGCATCACCTGATCTTTGATCGATTGAATCAGCTCATCGCTTCCTTTTTCGCCCTGCTTCAGAATGATGAAGGCTTTGATGGACTCGCCGACCGTTTTGTGCGGCTTCCCGATGACCGCCGCCTCCGCCACAGCGGGGTGACTGACGATCGCGCTCTCCACTTCGGCCGTGCCGAGCCGATTGCCCGCCACTTTGATCACGTCGTCTGCTCGACCCATGAACCACATATAGCCATCCGCGTCTTTGTGGCACACATCACCAGCGGTATAGCAGTTCGGAATCGTATTCCAGTAGGCCTTGTAGCGCTCCGGATCTTTATAGATCGTTCTCATCATCGAGGGCCAAGGTTTCTTGATGACGGCGAATCCGCCGGCATTGGCCGGGAGGCTCTTCCCTTCCCGGTCCACCACGTCGGCTTCGATGCCCAGGAACGGCCTCGTGGCTGAGCCAGGCTTCAAAGATACGGTCGGCAGAGGAGTAATAAGGATAGAGCCCGTTTCCGTCTGCCACCACGTATCCATAATCGGTTTCTCTCCTCCCGTGACACGATGAAACCACTCCCAGGCCTCCGGGTTGATCGGCTCTCCCACGCTGCCCAGGATGCGGAGCGTGGAGAGATCGAATTGTTTCGGCCACTCTTCGCCGTATCGCATGAGCAGGCGAATCGCGGTGGGGGTGGTATAGAAGATCGAGACGCCGTAGCGTGCGATCAGATCCCACCAGCGACCGGGATTTGGATAGTCCGGTTTCCCCTCAGCTGTGAGGATCGTCGCGCCGTTTAGGAGCGGGCCATAGACAATATAGCTATGTCCCGTGACCCAGCCGGGATCCGCGACGCAAAAGTACACGTCATCGTCTTTGAGGTCGAACACATACTTCGTCGTCAAATACGTGCCGACCATGTAGCCGCCGTGAACGTGCACCACTCCCTTGGGCTTACCGGTCGTCCCGGACGTATACAAGATGTAGAGTGGAGTCTCAGAGTCCAGCTGCTCTGCTTCGCAGAGGGTCTTCTCCGGCTTGAGCCAGTCATGCCAATCGATTTCTTTCGGTGAAGACAGGGCGATCTCCGGTTTCAGTCGTCGCACGACCACGACACGTTCAACGGACTTGCAATGGGCCACTGCTTGATCGACGACGGGTTTGAGCTGAATAACTTTACCGCGATCGTATCCGACATCGGCGGTGATCACGAGGCGGGCCTCGGCGTCCTGAATGCGCGTGGCCAAAGCCGGCGCACTGAATCCTGAATAGACCACGCTATGGATTGCACCGATTCTGGCACAGGCGAGCATGGCGATGATCTGCTCGGGAATTTTCGGGAGATAGATGCTGACCCGGTCGCCTTTCTTGATGCCTAAGGCTTTCAATGCGTTCGCGCAACGGTTCACCTGTCGGGACAGTTCCCCGTAGGTGAACACCCGTTCCTGGTCGTTTTCACCCACCCAAATGACGGCGACTTTGTTTTTACGACCGGCCATGAGGTGTCGATCGAGGCAGTTGTGCGAAATGTTACACGTAGCTCCGACGAACCACTTAGCCCAGGGATAATTCCACTCGAGGACCTTCGACCAGGGACGAAACCACTCGAGTTGATTGGCAGCCTCTGCCCAGAATCGCTCAGGATCAGCGATCGATTTGGCGTACGCTGCCTCGTAATCCTGAATGTGGGCGGCCGCTCTGGTGGCAGGAGTCGGTTGGTAGATACGACTTTCCTTCAACAGGGTGTCGATGTTGTCGGCCATAGATGAGTACTCCTTCGACAGGCGGGTGTCAGACCCCGAATCGGCTTACTGAGAAAAGCCTGATCGGCATTATGCGGAAATGGTACGCGCATCTGCAACTGTACCTTGGTACGGGGCGTGTAGGAAACCGTCGGACTAACAGCGTGAGATTGTTGGGCCTGTCGGTCTTTAACAGGCTAGTTTCCTTGACAGTGATTGTGGGGCCAGAGTAGGCTGATTTTGTATGGCGGTTCACCCATACAGCTCCCCAATGCCTTTGCCGACGCTCCGACATAAGCAAGCCTCGCTCATCATCATCCTCTCATGTCTCTTCTTCAGCTGGAACTGTGTTTCTGTCTCTGCCCAAATGGGAAAGCCGGAGGTTCTTTATTACAAATCCTGGGCGGTGATTATCGGGATTGAGAATTATCTGGTTGCGCCGAAACTTCCTGGCGCGGTCGACGAGGGCAAGACCGTCGCTCACGCGCTTCGACAGCTTGGATTTGAGGAGGTTGTCGAGCTCTACGACAAGGATGCAAGTCTCCGTCGTCTGCAACAAACTCTCACGGATTTCTTGCCGAGAAAAGTCGGCAGGCAGGATCGACTTGTCCTGTATTTTGTCGGGCATGCGGGCATCACCCAGGATTCAGCCGGAAAGGATCTTGGATATCTGGTCCCGTGGGATGCCCAGCTTGGAACTGTCTCAAAGGCGATCACCTTTGAGCAGCTCAAGGAATTTACCAGGCGGACGGCTTCAAAACACACGCTGCTGATTTTCAATGCAGCGGTCCGGGGGTGGGAAGAAACCGCCGCTCAACAATTGTCGCTTGAAGGGCGGTCGGCCCCTGAAGAGGATACGGAAAAACGGGTGGTGCAGATACTGACGGCGGCCGACAAGGGCGAGACGTTGAGTCAGACCCAAGGGAAAAGTCTTTTCATCCAGATGCTTATCGACGGACTTCAGGGCCGCGCCGATCAGGACAAAAATGGCTGGTTGATGGCCTCCGAAGTGGGAAGATACGTCAAGCAGCAGGTTGAACAGGCGACACAAGGCAAGCAGCACCCGTTGTTTTCTCGCTTGGAGGGAGACGGCGATACGATCCTGGTGGAGGGACGGAAGGCGGCCTTCATCATGGGGGCGGGACCGCAGACGCCGGCAGAACGACAAAAGGCAGCGAAAACGCAGTATGAGCAGGCCTTTGCCCTCCTGCAGGCCGGCAAGTCTGCTGACGAGGCGCTGGAACGACTGAACAAGGCGATCGAATACGATCCCGCGTTTGGAGATGCCTATGTGCTGAAGAGCTACGTGCGGTTCGAAGTGCTGCCGAATCTGGACGAGGCGATGTCTGCGGCCAATTTGGCGGTCCAACATGCGCCGAATAATCCGGATTCATATTACACGCTGGGGTTGATTCAACAGAAGCGGGGCAACTATGCGGAAGCGGAGCAGGCCATGCGGAAAGCCGTGGCTGTCAATCCCAACTATGCCGACGTCTATTTCTCGTTAGGGGAGTTGTATGCGGATCAGATCAACGATCAGCCGAAGGCCGTGGAGTCGTTCAGGCGTTATCTCGAGTTAGGGGGTACCAATCCCCGTGCCCGCGCCGCCGTGGAAAAGGGCGGTTCCTCCAACCCCTAGACGTTCCTCCTTTACTCACGCTCCCCTCCTTTGAGGTACCCGAGTCCGATCTTCAGAGCCCGGCGTGTGATTTCCGCCCAACGGACCTCTGGGTAAGCAGCGAGCACTGCTGCTGCTTTAGGGTCTTGCACCTCGAGATTCGCGATTTTGATGATCCCGTCTTCAATCCGAACATCAGCCACAATCTGTTCCTCCTTTAGAAAGACGGCAACATGTGCAAAAAACACACGATGGGGTCAACCCGTGGCCCAGTGTTGCGTTGACTGGAGTAGGGGTGCATGTTAGCATGAATTTGTCCAGGTTCTCGACGACTCACCAGCGACAAAGGGGGAGAGATTGACCATGCCAATCACCAAGGAGGAATGCGCATGAAGACGTCACAGCAGATGTTCATGAAACTGGCTGGCGGGGGATTGGTGGTTGCCTTGTTGCTCGGCCTTACAGCCTGCGGCGGTCCTCCCAAATGGGTCAAGCAGGGCTCAGGGGCGCTCAATGAAAAAGACGGCAAGTACTTCTATGGAGTCGGAGCGGTCGCTGGTGTGAAGAATGAGCCATTGGCGTGGGATACAGCTGAAAACCGAGCCCGCGCAGAGATTGCCAAGAGCTTCGAAACCTATACCGGATATCTGATGCGAGATTATGCCGCCTCGACGACGGCTGGGGATTTTACCAAGAATACGGAAGAACAGAATATCGAACGTGCCATCAAGACGGTGACCTTCACGACGCTCAGCGGTGTTCGGCCTATCGATCGGTATAAAGATGAGAAGACGGGAACGTACTATGTTCTGGCCAAGCTCGATCTGGAAAATGTGAAAAATACTCTTGATCAATCAAAAGAGTTGAACGCCCAAGTCCGAGATTTTGTGCGAAAAAATGCCGATCGTGCTTTTGAGCGGCTGGAGAAAGAAGAAGACAAACGTGCCAATCGGTAAGTCCCCATCGCAATGAACCTGATGCAGGCAAAGGAGATCGGCATGAAGGGACTTGCCGAAACACACGCAAGGCAATGGGGCCGCTGCTCTCTAGTGTTCCTCATCGTGCTGGGGGCCGGTGGATGCGGCAGCGAAACCAAAGTGACACGCGTGGATTCGGGTGTCGTGACGGACCTGAGTGGACGGTGGAACGATACGGACTCCCGCATGGTTGCCGAGTCCCTGGTCAAGGATGCATTGGAGTACCCCTGGCTCAATAATTTTACCAGCTCCAAGAAGCGCCAGCCCGTCGTCGTCGTCGGAACCATTGTGAACGACAGCCATGAACACATCAGTGTTCAGACCTTCGTGACCGATCTCGAGCGTGAGCTGACGAATTCGCAGAAAGTTACGTTCGTAGCTGGAAGGGGAGAACGAGACGAAGTCCGTACTGAACGCAAAGAGCAGGCGATGTTTGCGCGGGAGGACACACAAAAGGCTCCGGGAAAGGAAATCGGCGCCGACTATATGATGAAGGGCACGATCTCGACGATCCTTGACGAAGCGGATGGCACCAAGGCCGTGTTCTATCAAGTCGATCTGCAGATGATTGATCTCGAGAGCAATGCCAAGGTTTGGTACGGTCAGAAAAAGATCAAGAAAGTCATCGAGAAGAAACGCGCGATTTTTTAGGCTCCACGAACTCCGTTGAGCCCGATTGCCTCACGCCCCACCGCTCCAATCTCGGCACGGTGGGGCGTGTTGTTTTTCACCCACGTCTGTCTCCCCCATCTTTTGCTCGGAGTCCTTACCGGCTGTGGTCCATCGGTCAACCGGTATGTGTTAATTGAAGAAAGCCTCCGTGCGAACGACCCCAAGCGCGCCGATGAAATCGTGGAAGGGGCTGAAAAGGATTACGGGTCGAAGAGCCGTGCGCTCTACGGCATGGATCGCGGGATGACGCTCCAGTTAGCCGGTGACTACCAGAAGAGCAATTCAATGCTCGAACAGGCGGAAGATGAAGTTGACCGCCTGTACACGCGGAGGATCAGGACGGAAACGGCTGCGTTCCTCACGAACGACAATGAGCTGCCGTACGAAGGTGATCCCTACGAACAGGTCTTGATCAACGTCATCAAGGCGATCAACTATGCCGAGCTTGGACAGTGGCAAGATGCGCTGGTTGAAGCCCGCCGTATCGATCACCGGCTCAACGTGTTATCGGATAGTACCAGTAACAAGAACGCCTATAGAAATGATGCATTCGCCCGCTATCTTACCGGGATTCTGTACGAAAGCACGGGAGATCTGAATAATGCGTTCATTGCCTATCGCACGGCCTATGAAACGTTCGAAGCCACTCATGGCTGGTCATACGTCTCAGTCCCAGCGCAATTACGCACGGACTTACTCCGTGCCACCGACGCGATGCATTTGAGCCAAGAACTCATGGAGTATCAACGGTTGTTTCCTGGGACTACCTGGGAGTCCAGTGAAGCGGCCCAACGACTCGCTCAAGTCGTCGTGATCAGCTATAATGGCCGGGCGCCACGCAAGGAGGATCAGTTTCTTGACCTGCCGATCAGTCTCGACGCGCTGCAATTGGTCTTGCTCAACCGCGGGCTTTCACAATCCTCTCGCCAGAACAACCGGGTTGCAGACAGCGTCCTGTATGGACTTAATGGGCGAGTGGTCCGAGTGGCTTTACCAAGGCTTGTCCCTCAGCCAACGCAAATCAAGAGTGATTTTGTGATGCTCTATTCCGACAGCGGAGCCCAACTGAGCGCGCGAACGGAAGTGGTTCACAGTGTAACAGCGATCGCCGAAAAGACGCTGTCCGAGCGCTTGCCGGGCATCACTGCCAAGGCTCTGGCGAGGGCGGCGGTCAAATACGGGTTGGCCGAAGGGGCGACACGGGGAGCTCAGCACGCGGCCGGAAGGGATGCAGGTCCATGGGTTGGATTGCTCGTGGGGTTGTTAGCTCATGGCCTGGCGGTCTACTCCGAAGAGGCCGACAAGCGGAGTTGGCAGACCTTACCTGACGAGATCCATCTCGCCCGGCTGTGGATACAGCCTGGCCGATACCAGGCGCACATTGGTGGGGCTAGCCAGCACAAAGGTCTCGGAGGAGTGGAGACGACACGAACATTTACACTCGGCCCGGGGGAAACAATTTTTCTCATCCAACGGGTGATGCCATGATAAAGGAATGGTTGCGGGCACCTTGGCGTATCAGTATGGGATTTGTAGTACTGATCTCCGCTGGTTGTTCGTGGTTTGGAGGGCAAGGCAAGCCCGACTGGATCGATGGTGTCAGCCGAGCCTATCCGGCGGAGCAGTATCTCCTCGGTGTCGGTCAGTCCGACAATCGAGCGGCGGCGGAGGATCAGGCCTACGCCGCAGTCTCGCGTATATTCAAGGCAGAAGTCAGTGCGCAGGCGAAGGACTGGGAATCGTATATGGTGATCGAGCAGCGAGGGCAGAGTAGCGAGCAACGCCGGGTGGCACTTGATAATTTGACTCGTGTGTCGACCGATAAGGTGTTGGAGAATGTTCAAATCTTAGACCGATGGGTGGACAATCAGAAGCGGTTGCACTATGCCTTGGCCGGTATGCAACGCGCGCAGTCCGAAGCAGCCATCATGGAGCGAATCAGAGACTTGGATCGTACCATTCAGGAAGAAGTCGATCATGCGCACCAGACGGCGGACAAGCTCGTCAAAGTCAAGGGGCTACGCCGGGCTGCCAAGAATCTCGTCCTGCGAGAAACCTATAATGCAGATCTCCGAGTCATTCGCCCGAGCGGGCAGGGAACGGCGGCGTCCTATCGAGTCAATGAGCTCACGAGCGAGCTGGAACAATTTCTCGCGACGAATCTGGTACTGGCTTTATCCGTCACCGGAGATCAGGTCGAGCCGGTGCAGCAAGCCCTCACCGAAGGGTTGATTCGAGAAGGCCTTCGTGTGACGAGCCGTCCGTTCGACGCCGCCAATTCGATCAGCGCCACTTCATCGGAACCGTCGCCTGAATTGCTGATTCGGGGTCTTGTCCGTGTGTGGCCGATCGATGTGCGGGATCCTCAATTCAAGTACGTGCGGTGGTGCAGTGATTTCGAAGTCATCGATTTGGCGGATCAGCGGGTGGTCGGAGCCCTCTCGAAAGGGGGGAAGGAAGGTCATCTCACAGAACGGGAAGCGACAGCAAGAGTGATTCGCGTGATGCAGCAAGACATGTCGACGGATGTGGCGAAGGCGATCGCGGCACATGTGTACGGAGAGACAGAACTGCCGGCTCAGGCAAATCCGCCTGCAGGATGTCCTCGAGAGGGACAGCTATCCAAACCGGCCGCAGCAACACATTAAACTACAAGAGAGGGAGGGCTCTTTTGATGGGAACTGGACGAGCAGGTCGCGCTCCGCGCAGTCGCGGACGGGGGTTGACGGTGATGCAACAGCGGGTGCCAAGTCGGCTGGCAAAACGCCGGTTGGGCGAACGCCTGCGGGAGGATACGGCATCGTTCAATAAGGGTAATCTCGCAGAAAAGTTGCGCAAAGAAGGCTATGAAGAATCACCGCTGGATGAACTCCAAGATCGCCTCTCGAAAATGCCGGGATCGATGGCGGCGGTGATTCTAAAGGGGAGGGTGTGAGCGCATGCCGTACTACTATTTCGACTCGACAGCCTTAGTAAAGCGGTACAGCATGGAACGCGGGACGCGCATCGTCAATAAACTCATGGTCAAGCGGGGGAAAATCGCTATCCTTCCGACCTGGACCGTCACGGATTTTTATTCGGTGCTTTCGAATCGAGCCCAGTCCGGGGAAATCACACGTGACGATTGTTATTCCGTTATCTATAAATTCGAAATCGAATCGCAGCAGGGCCTGTACCAATTCCTGACGCCGACAATGCAAACCTACCTGGCAACCAAAGAGCTCGCACTGGAGTATCCCTTTCTGCGATCTCCACAGGTACTGCATTTAGCACTGGCCTTGGAATTGAAGCCCTTACGATTGACCGTGGTGAGCTCGGACTCTCAGCTGTTAACGGCGAGTCGATCGGCCGGGCTGCATATCATCAATCCGGAAGAGGATTGAACGGGCTCAGCGTGGGAATTGAGAGTACCGAGCTGACGACTGAACGTCGTGACTGACACCTTTACGGGCACTGGTATTCGGATATCATCGAAGCAATCACGGTGCTCCAGTCATCAGCGGTGGCGCGTAGGTGTGTGGCTCGTTCGGCCGGAGGCCCTGTCAACGTTGTATCCTTTTCCAAGAGAGAGGTCGCTTGCAGCACGCTGCTATTGGCGAGAGCCAGACTGCCGCAGACTCCCGAGGAGGCCGGCAACTGACCACCGGCCCGTCGGAACAATGCCATTGCCCGGTACGCATGTTCTTGTGAGCGGAAAAGCTTTTCAGCCCCTTGAAAGACGCGAGCCGTAGACGCTACGTCTTTGTGCTTCGTCGCTAATTGTTTGGCCATCAGTGCGGCACGACCCATGCTCATGGCGGCGCCTTCCGGGTCGTTGTTCGCCATCAAATCCTCTGCCTTGGCCTTAAGCCGATCCATTTCAGCTTCGTCACCGACAACCTGACTCCAGCCGACTGTCTCCGTATGCCAGAACAAGAGTCCGGCCAAGATGACAATGGCCCTGCCGTGCGTTGTTGCGACACGCCGACGAATCGCCATGGGGAACGACCCGCTTACTGGAGGTACTCCCACGTGTCGATCTGTTTGATACTCCAGTTGACGGCTTCCTTCAGCTTCACAAGCTTGGGATCAGCGTCATTCTCTCGGACCTGGTAGAGCGATTTCTGCAGGGCCAACAACGGTTCATGAGCCCGGCGGTCCGGGAGTTTTCCCAATGCCCATACGACTTCGGTCTTCAGCACGACGTCATCTGTTTTCAGCGTCTCCAGCAAAGGATCTACGATCGTGAAGTCTCCGTGCAACGCGCCGAGTACTCCCAACGCTTTGGCTGCCGACGGACGCAGTTCGGGTCGGCCGTTCTTCATGGTTTGGACTAACGTAGGGATGGTGTCCTTCTGGCCGATGTTGCCCAACGCCAGAGCGGAGGCTTTCGCGATCTCCACGTCATCCCCATTGAGTCCGGCCAAAAGCCGTGGCACTGCTTTGGTCGAAAAGAGATGTCCGAACAATCCGATCAGTTTGACCTTACGTGCCGGCGGTGTCGCAGGGTCGTCGTACAACTTGAAGAGCCGGTCTTCCTGCCCCCATTCGGCAGTGAGCAACGCCGGAAAATCATAGTCCTCCAGCCGTTCCTTTAGTTTGCTCATGGCATAGGCGGTCGGATCGCCGGCCTTCGCCGCGTCGGCTGCTTGCTGCGCGTCGACGAACTCCGTTCTCACCTCCTTGCGCCAACCCATCTTCTTTCCATCTAACAAATAAGACAGTTGACAGGCTGGCCCTTTCCACACGCGCGCCGGAGAATCCGGCTGATCCGCATCACTCCCCATGTTCGTGGTGCCTTCCCAGGTTTTCCGCTGTTCGCATTTCACCTTGAAGACGACGTCGTGCGCTTGGGACGGATCGGTCGCCACCGTGTAACTCAGCTCCTTCATCCGTTTGATGACAACATCACTGAGCGCACCGGGATCGATCGATCCCTTGTCTGAGAGCGCAATCACCTCCACCAGCACCCGATCGACTTTCTCGAGCTCGGCTTTCTGTTCTGGGGTGAAGGATTCTCGGCGGGCCCAACTGGTCGCAGCCAGCAGTATGACGAGCACAACACTCCACACGATTACCTGCTTCATGAGTGCCTCCACGCGCCGAATAGAATAATTCCACGAGCACAATAATCCTCGCTACCACTGTACAGAAGAGACTGCGACTACGGCAAGTTGCAAGTTGAAGGAGAGGAGAGGCCGACAGTATAATCGCGCCCATGCTCGCGGGCCTCCGGATAGCCTTTGTCGGGGCGGGGAATATGGCTGAAGCCATGATCGCCGGCCTATTACACGCGAAGCTCGTTCACCCTGCTCAGCTTGTTGCTTCGGATATCGTTCCGCGCCGTCTTGAATCGCTCCAACAAACGTACGGAGTGGAGACAACCGGATCAAATCGAGAGGCGGTTTCCGGTGCACAAGTCATCGTGCTCGCCGTGGAACCGCAGATTCTCGACGAGGTGTTGGGAGAAATTGCCCCAGGTATCGGCTCCGACGTCTTGATCGTGTCCGTTGCAGCGGGATATCCGATTGCACGGATTGCCCGCCAAGTGCACGGGGCCCAACGGATTGTCCGTGCTATGCCTAATACTCCGTCGAGTATCCGCGAAGGTGTGACGGCCCTGACTTATGGAACCGACTTATCGGAGAATCATGTGGCGATCGCACGAGCCATGTTCGAGGTCATCGGGACTGTCGTGGTCGTGGCTGAGCGGTCGATGGATGTCGTCACCGGACTCAGCGGCAGCGGGCCCGCCTATGTCTACATCATGATCGAGGCCCTAGCGGACGGCGGTGTCAAGATGGGGCTTCCAAGAGAAACCGCACAACTGCTCGCCGCACAAACGGTGGCTGGGGCGGCGCGGCTGGTTATAGAGTCCCACGAACACCCGGGGGTTCTGAAGGATCGCGTGGCGTCCCCGGGGGGAACGACGGTTGCGGGTCTTCATGAGTTGGAACGGGGACGTTTCCGTGCGACGCTGATGTCCGCGGTGGAGGCGGCAAGCCGGCGTTCGGCTGAACTGGGCATGGTTTCGTAAGAAAGGAGTCACGAGGTGCAATATTGGGTGAAAGTGGTGTTTGTCGACAACCAGGAACTGATAGTCAAAGATGCCGTCCGTCATACGATTAGCGATGACATGGAAGTGCTCGAGGTCGATACACCCAAGGAGGTGTTTATTATTCCCATGAAGCAACTCAAGTATTTAAGCTGCGACGCGACCGTGTTTTCCGGCAAAAAGCCGAGCTAGAAGAGCCTGGGGCACATTGTCGTGCTAGGTGCTTACTTTCAGTCCGACGATGCCTGTCACGATCAGCAACAACGAGACGAGTCGGAGTAGTGCGGTCGACTCGGCGAACAACACGATTCCCAAGATCGCTGTGCCAGCTGCGCCGATGCCCGTCCACACGGCATAACCGGTTCCCACAGGAATGGTCTTCAATGCCTGTGCGAGAAAATAGAAACTCGCGATCATGGCTATCATCGTGCCGGTGCTCGGCCCAAGTCGCGTAAATCCCTCCGTATATTTCAACCCGATCGCCCATACGATCTCGAACATTCCGGCGATGACGAGATAGAACCAGTTCATTTTGTTTTCCTCCCTTCAGGTAACGGAAGCTGTCTTGTCTTGGGGCGTGTGATTCAGCCGCGTGCCCATTGTAGCTCGGATTACAGCATTCGCGGATGATTTCACATGACTCGCTTTGCCGGTTCTACTTCCGGACAGTCGGTGGGACGGAGACCTGAACCCTGGCTGTGGGTGTCATGCTCCCACGTGGATTGTCGGGGTCCAGCCAGACGTTGTATTGGATGGTTCCGGGCTAGGAAAAGCACAGGCTCGCATATTCCCGGGGCGGAATCGTCGCGGAATCATCCATGGTACCGAAGTGGGTAAATCCCTTCTCGCATGATACGAGATCCAGACGATGATGGCTCAGAAGGCTGACATTGACAGGGTCCGACCGCAGATTCTGCCAGCGAACTTCCTCGCCCACGTAGACATATAAATCCTGGGGACTGACCTGTTCGCGGATCTGGACGAAATGTGTGCGGACCGAAGGATTGGGCGTCGACGTATGCGCGCAGCCGGAAAAGGATGCAAGGCATGCCAACGCGATGATCAGACTGACTCGGAGCGTTCGTAAATCGCGGCGATCATTCATAGATATCTGGTCCTTTCCTTTACCGGAATGGATGTCGGGCCTACTCGGTTTTCTGGCACAGAGCCATCTTTTCCGCGCCGCGTCGGTTCCTGTTTCCCCGCGTAGTGGTCTTGAATGGCGCATCTCATCGGAAGCTGCGCATGAGCAGTTGAGAGAACGCCCTGCCGAGGTAAGGTGAACCTTAGTCTGGATTGTCTCGTTCGATGAAGGTGTCGAGTTCGTCGACAGCCGGAATGGGTTTTTTTAGTCGTTTCATGGCCGAGCCAAACGCACCGATCGTCCTGGTCCGACCTCTCCGCGAGCAGGCCTCATCCCCTTTAAGGCCATCGACCCTAAGGCTCCGTTTGCTTGAACGTCTCTATTCGTCAGGATGAGGGGGTCGATCACGTTGCCACAATTCATACAGAGCCACCCATCGTACTCCCACGTATGATCGCCGATAAAGTGCATGGCAACGCTGAGTCCGCCGCATCGGTCACATGTCATGGAGCCTCCTTCAGACATTCATCGACCCCCGGTGTTATCCCCTGACAAGCCAGACATACAGTGAAGGAGACGATCGTTTCCGATTGGGCTGCCTCTTTGATCTGAATGTCGGAACGAGACCGTCGACGTCTCGATCAGAAACCAGGCCAGTGATTTCCCCCAGCGTGGTGCAGAACGGATGTTCGGGAGGTGAACACCCGCGTGCAGAAGGGGGCAGCTTCCGCCGCATCACTGGATGGACACTGACCTGGAGTTCCTGGTCGATCTTGCGTTGTCGAATCATATGCCATCCTGCTTGATGTCAAAGACGAAGAAGCATTTCGATCGAAACAATTCTGTGTCCAATGGTTTAACGAGATATTCCCTGGCTCCCAATCTGATAGCCTGCCGCAGGCGGTCGATGAGAGTCGAATGGGACATGGCGATTACCGGTATGGAAGGATAGCGGTCCCGTAGTTCCTGTAACACGGCCATCCCGCCGAGCGCGGGCATATCCAATTCCAATAGCACGCCGACGAATGATACATGCGGGGCTTCGCGTGCCAGCCGTGCCAGCGCTGAGATGCCACTGTCTTCCCCTGTCGCGTCAAATCCCATCGCACGAAGTCGATCACAGAGAGCCACACGGAAATCATCGTCATGGTCGATAACAAGAATACGACGCTGCATAGACAGCTCCTCACCAGGCCGAGGCGTGATCTCCGCGGATGCGCGTTGTCGAGTCAGTGACGCCGCTCTCATGAATCTGCCCTCTTGTTTGCTCCCACAGTGTGCCGCTTGGTCCTCTGCTCAGCCCAACAACGCATTGGGCCGCCCATTGTGTGGAGTGATCGAAGGTCTACCGATCTCAATCCCGTGGAACAGTAAGGATAGTCAGCGATGTAATCTTCCAATCCTCTTCGGTACGGACACAAACCTTCCTGCCTTGCCTGACGACGATAATCAGTGTCCCAGCCGTCCATTCGGACGAAGATGCATCACGGTGTCAGTTAAGAGATGTTCACGGAGACGCGAAGCGCGTCGACGATGCTGTCTTCTGTCCCTGAAGGTACTGACGATCAGCAACATAATGGCGGCGACCACGATGAGAGCCGTCGGATCTTCGAAAAAGGGAAAAAGGTCTGCGATCGGCATGGTGCCCTCCTTGCGTCAGAAGATCATTTGTGGGAAAAAGGAGAAGATGATGCCTGTAGCCTCACTCGGGGTTCGTTCTACCTCGCCGAATTCGGACGCGAGGCTCCCTCTGACGATCTTCAATGACGATCATGATTTGTTGGGGCGCGCTGCACTGATAGTCTGGCATTCCAAATGCCCGGAGACGAAATGATCCTTGCGTGGTTCGAACCGTTTTCTGAGTTCCTACTTGAGAGACGAGGTCGTCATCCCACAGTGTGCAGTCCTGTTCCCTGACTCGGGCTCCCAACTTGACGATCTCGATACGCAGGTCATTTTTCGACAAGGTAGTCGCGTGATGTCCGTCACACTTGCCCATCAGTTGACGGGCTTGTTTGTTGGCGTACTTCAACTGCATCGCATGTCCAAAGACGACGATCCCAGGCTCAAGCCTGGAACTGGGTGACACGTATTCCTGAAGGCTGCGACCGTCCATATACGTTGCTACGCCCTGATCCGGCGGTCAGCGGTCGATTCTGCACGCGGTTGGTCCGGCTGCCCGTACGTCAGCAGCTGACGGTAGAATGTCTCGCACGTTTCACAATAGACATCGACCACCTGCAGGGATGACAGCACAAGTCGGTAATGAGTCAGGAATCCCGATAAGTCTTCCCATTCCCCCGGGCCGCCCTGCTCTCTGTAAAACCGTCGTACCCGACGGCACAACAGGCAACGATCCACGAGCTGATCTTTGCACACGTTGGTCGTGATCGCCTGAACCGATGACATCCTACGCCACTCCTTTTTCATTCGGTATCCACGTGTCATGTCCGAAGAAGGCATGACCGGCATACCGTTCGAGTGGTCCAGGTTGAAGGTCCCGAATGACCGCCCTGAGCCTGCCGCGCAAGTTGCGCCGTCCCACTTTCGAGAGAAAGGCCGAGGCCCCTGCAGAAAATGCCGCTGCGACGTATTCTTGCTCTTTGTGATTACTCAGGAAAATAATCTTGACGTCAGGCATGAGGGCTTTCACTTGTCGAACCGCTTCCAGACCGCTCATGATCGGCATGTCGACATCGGAAATAATAACCTGCGGCTGTAGTTTCAACGCTGCGGCCACCAAGGCATTTCCGTCGCTGACTGTACCAACGACACAGAAGTCGTCTGAGAGCAAAGCGCTCAGGTAATGCAGGAGCGGCGGGTGTTCATCGGCGAGCAGCACACGCACTTTCTTCATGTGAACCCTCCTTGGACGCAGCCCTGGACCGGCCAATGGGCGTCGCTCGGTTATCTCTTACATGTGTACTCAATCGCACGAACCAGCAGAACTAGGGATATGCCTAGGAGACCCAAGAAAGACTACCGGGTAAGGGAAGGTAGGGTGAGATGATGCTGGGCGGACGGGGTAGTTACTCGGAAGAGATCAGTCCGTGGGTGAGTGCATATTTCGTGAGTTCAGCGGTGGTGTGAAGATCGAGTTGTTCCATGAGCTGCGATTTGTGGAACTCAACTGTTTTGGGGGAGATATTGAGGACGCCGGCAATCTCCTTAACCGTTCGGCCCTCGGCGACCAGCTGAAGGACCTCGCGCTGACGCACGGTAAGTGTGTCGCGCTGGATCAAAGGGGCTCGTCCGCCTGCAAGAGCGGAATGGACCAGGTTCTTGGCGATCAAGGACGTCACATAATAGTTCCCGTCCATCACGGTGTGAATCGCTTGAACAAGTTCGGATCCGGCGGACCGCTTGAGGAGATAGCCTGAAGCTCCCGACTTAAAGGCCTCGCTGATATAGGCTTGATCTGCGTGCATCGTGACGAAGATCAGTTTGGCCTGCGGAGCGATCTTGCGTAGCCGACGGGCTGCATCGATGCCATTGAGCTGAGGCATCGAGATATCCAGTGTGATGACGTCCGGTCGGTGCCGCTCCGCAGCTTCGAGCAGGGCCCGTCCATCTTCGACTGCGCCCACAATCTCGCAATGCTCCTCTAGGAGTTTCCGGAATCCGTCGAGGACAAGGGTGTGATCATCAGCGAGCAGCACGCGCGGTTTGTTCATAGATGGTCCTCGAATTGCGGGACCCGGACGCATACGTGCGTCCCTTTCCCTACGGTGGAGGCGATGTCCAATGATCCGTTCACTAAGGCGATCCGCTCTTTCATGCTCAGTAATCCCAATCCGTTTCGCACCGAATGAGGATCAAACCCGACGCCGTTGTCGGTGATCACAATCATGAGAGACTCTCGCGTCCGGCTGAGTTCGACGGATACCGTCGATGCCTGCGCATGCCGCGCGATGTTTCCCAAACTCTCCTGAGCGACCCTATACAAACATGTGGCGATATTCTGTGGAAGTGTTTTTGATACACCATGGTTCGCGAATTGACCGGTCGTTCCGGTCCGAGCGGTGAAGTCGTCCACTAACCGTTGGAGCGCGATGGGGAGACCGAGGTCGTCGAGGATGGAGGGATGTAACTGGTAAGCCAGGTGCCGAACGTCCTCGGAGAGTTCAGCCACTCGGTCTTGAACAGCCCGGACGACTCGACCATGCTGTTCTGGTGTCAGAGACAGCGGCCGATCGAGAACCTCCAGCTCGACCGCGAGGAGGGCTAACCGTTGGTTGATGTCGTCGTGAAGGTCGCGAGAAATACGCCGCCGTTCCTCCTCCTGTACGCGAAGTAACTCCGCAGCCAAGGATCGCAACTCATGGCGACTTGCGTCGAGCATTCGTTCGGTGTGCATTCGTTCGGAGACTTCCGTCACGAGCGCCTGATTGACTGACGCCAAATCCTTGGTGCGTTCCCGTACACGTTGTTCCAGCTCCTCGTTCATCCGGGTGAGTTGTTCCTCGTGTCTGCGGCGTTGCTGGAAGTATAAGACCGGAGTCCATATGATCACCAGACTGAACAGCCGGTTGCTGAGAGCCACCCACAGAGGAATGTTAAATATATCAGGACTCAATACGAAACCAACAAGATTGAGGATGGTGCAGACGCTTGCGACTACGAGAGGAAACGTCGTCCCCATGGAGAGAAAAGAAATCAGAAGCGGGACCACGTACAGAACCTGGTTCGTCAGACCACGAGGCGTCAAGATATCGAACAGAAAAATGCCCACCGTCAATGCGACGACGACACCGACGATAAGCCCCTTTCTTGCCTGGGTATGCATCGAGAGTGCTCTCGATCGAATTATGAATTATCCTCCCCCGTAGGTGAATGGTTCAAGCAGAGGGAGTGCCGGAACATGACGGTGACACGGACGATGATAACGTTCTGATACGCCGGAGGTGGTGTCCGTTGAGACTGCGCCTTGGGGTCTGTATGTTCCCACATGCTCCGACAGAGTTTTCCGCGTGGGAAGGGGAGCAAAGTCGCATTGAACGGGAAGATGCGGCAGCGATGGAGCCGTATACGCAGGGAGACTCCTTCGAAGCGTTGAAACGTTGTGAAGGCTCGGTACCGGGAGAATGACTAGCGGCTAATCCTCGGTCGCGACTGTCCACTCGACCAGACGCCCGTGTCTGAACACGAGATTCCACTCGTACGAGCGATCATACATGGCCTCGTAACGAAGCCGTGCCATCGGTCCAACGCTAAAACGGGCGGTCGGTTCGCCGTAAAGCTTGATGACGTGGTCGATGGTCACGCCAAGTTCAATTCCCTTCGCGGTTCTGATCGGCAGGGATGTGCGTATCGGGGCGTAGCATACTCCCGCGATGGGAGGGTCCTGGGACACTGTGATTGCATCCACATGGGCATTAACGTCAAGTCGGAGATAGCTTGAACCTTTAGCTCCTGCTACGTTGTACAAATAAGAAATCGTATCTCCGGTCGAGTTCGGAACCAGGCAGGGGGATAGGCCAAGCTTCCGTTCCACTTCCGGTACCGCATCATGCCCGGCTACCACGGTCGCCAATTCCCAATCGTTGGGGCCCATCGGCGCAGCGCTGGCGAATACGGTAAACCCGAACACGAGCAAGCCCGTTAATGCCAGCATCACCCAGAATAGTTCCCGGTCACCACATTTGTTCAACCACGTCCGCACGGTGGAGCCCTCCTTAGACCGATCTATAGCCATACGCCTCCGTCCAGACGGCAGCAAAGCATGTGCCAATCGAGAAAGGCGAAAATGGCCTGCATTTTAGAGGTTAACGGGGAAAATTTGAGCGGTCCCGCACAGGTCGCACTGTGCGTACGGTCGCGTACCGGGAACTGAGGATCGAGGCCCTCGACAATGACTTTACAGTTGAGGAATACTCCTGCCGAGGGAACTGGGAAGGGGAAAGCCGGCACACTGTCACCGGTCGATGCGAAGAGACGGTGGCCTATCGCTTGGCATCGTCGCCGGATCCCATCCTAAAAGAAGCTCGAGTGGACGGAGCAGTATTGAACCTGTGACAGGTAAGGAAAGTGCAATCTGATGGGAGGAGCAACTATGCTGTGGCCACTAGGTAGAAAGCCGGCTGTTGTGAAATGGTTTATGTTCGCGGCAGTGTTGGTGATGCCGTTGTCGGGGGCGGCGGAAGTTTCTAATGACCTCCTGGTTCGATATCTTCTCGCCACCGTCCAAGCGTTCCGCACGGTCTATGTTGAGTTTGTCACAGAGCGGGTCAAGCAAGTGAACATCCAAGCCAAAGAAGATTGGGTGAAAGATAGCCATTCGATCATGCTTCCGTTTCAGTTCGTGAAGGTGGCAGGGCAGGAACTGAAAACCTTGGTCAAAGGAGTGGATGTGGGCCTTGTGTCGCTGACCCCTTTGTATACGTCAAACTTTCCCAAGACCGAGGCGGAGGCGGAGGCTCTGAAAAAACTCTTGGCCGATCCCAAGCTGAAAGTCCTGACATTCAACGATGGGAAAGAGTTCAAGGGGCTTTCCGCTGACCTTGCGATCGAACAGAGCTGCGTGGACTGCCATAATCATCATCCTAATAGTGTTAAACAAGATTTCAAAAAGGGAGATGTGATGGGAGCGATCGTGGTTAGACTGAGACTGTGATCAATCGTCCCGTACCCCGCGTGAGCGGGCAACTCACTCCATCATGTGTGTGACGTTCTCTGCCCCGTGAAAACGGAGGAGAGGTCACAATTTCGCAGATGATAATTGGCGGGACCGGCAAAGCGGAGCGTCATGTCATTACCGACGGTGGTATTCCTCTTCGACGTCGATAATACGTTGCTGGACAACGATCGGGTCACTGCCGATCTGAAAGAACACCTGCAACGGGAAGTAGGTCTCAAGCGAGAACAGCTCTATTGGACCATCTTCGAGCGGCTACGCAGCGATTTGGGCTATGCTGATTATTTGAGAGCGCTGCAACAGTATCGTGTGGAATACCCCCGCGATCCTCACGTGCTGACAGTCTCGCGGTTCCTCATCAACTATCCGTTCGCGAGCCGGCTGTTTCCTCAGGCGCTGAGTGTGCTCGATCATGTCAAACATTGGGGTAAGGTGGTGATTTTGTCGGATGGCGACGTTGTCTTTCAACCGTGGAAGATCGAACGTTCCGGGTTGTACGCCGCTGTCAACGGCAACGTCTTGATCTACATTCACAAGGAGCAGGAATTGGATGACGTTGAGCGACGATTTCAGGCCGATCACTACATTCTTGTGGACGACAAACTACGGATTCTCACTGCAGTCAAGAAAAGCTGGAGCAGCCGCGTCACCACGGTTTTCCCCCGACAAGGTCACTATGCGAGAGATCCCCAGGCGATCGCCGGTCTTCCTGCTCCGGACCTTGCTATCGAGCAGGTCGGTGACCTGCTTCAGTACGATCTTCAAACACTGCATGCCCTCGCCCGCTCCGAATAACCCTATCGTGCGAGCACTAAATCATCAGGTTACAGCGGGGAACCCTAGGCGCACGACGACAGAAGTGGGATGCACCCGACGAGCGGCTCGAACAACGAACACACGACTACGGTACGAAGAGACGCTCTCCCTGCTTGCATCACCAAGCGACAGAGGGAAGCTGTTCTTTAGTGTACTGATTGGCCCTTCACGATCGCTTCGGCTTTCAGCCAATCCTCCACATCATGGCCGTCTTCTCTGCCGCGCTGCTGATACAGTTCATAGGCAGCCGCTGCAACACGGTGCACGATGTCCCCGTGAGATCCATTGAGGTTGCCTCTCTCGTCGGGGCGCGCGCCCTTAATCAGCTTCTGAATTTGACGTTGTTTTTTCATCGGCATGCTCCTTTCTTGTTCAAGATCAATCACGCCCAAAGTACCAATCCCTCGGCATCAGCAGGGAGATGGTTCTCCTCTGATGAAGTGTCACCAATCACTGAAGCCCCTGTTCGATCAAACCTGATTCCACATCTAGATGCTTATTCTCCAGGTTTTGTCGCTGTTGACGGAGTTCCTGAAGGGCTTTCGCATACTCTTGCTGGTGCTGCCGCCACTGGTCCAGCAACTGCTTCTTCTGTTCAGGCTGAGCGGATGCCCGCTGGAGGCTATCCCGGGCCAAAACCAGATGATCACGCTGTAAGACCCATTGTTGACGGTGCAGTTGCCAGCCAGATAAATCGAGAGCCTGCAGGTCCTGCAGCACGGGAGGTGTTTTGGTCGAAATCTGTTGTGCGTCGGTCATACGTTTCGACAGTGCATTGATATTGCCGTTCAGCTGGGTAATGCCTTTTGTTAAAAGGTCAACGACCGGATCGCTTGGCCCGAGATTATTGTGCTCTCCATGGCTTGTACCGACACAGGCAGTGGCACCTATTGCAAGCACTCCGACTAAGACCCACGGTCTTCGTACCTTCATAGGTCCTCCTTCACGGGCAATTCCGACAACTTAGTGTAGTCCACATTCCAGATTACTTCCCAGCTACATAACGAATGGCCGTCCCGGTCAACACTTCTGTTCGCCCAGTCTGGTCAGCAGCTCCTTGTACAAAACTCCAGGGATCGTAGTAGAAGGGATTCCACCACCCCCAGCCGCTTGCGTAGGGGCTGAAGCTGTCCGCCGTCGGTCCGAGGGTCGATTCATAGAGAGGACTCGGCCCCATCATGGATTCCAAAACGTCCGATCTCCCCAGCACCACCGCGTCGGCTCCCATCGATTCTGCACGAGCCAAGATTTTGTCGCGCATCTGGTCCTCATCCGCAGTCTGGCTCGTCGCGATAATCCGGGCCAGATCGATATGCGGAGCACCGGGCTCGGACTCCAGCCACTGCACAGGAATATGATTGTTGCGCGGCGGATACGACTCATGGGTCAACGGCTCGACACGCACTGACACACACCCGACCAGCATCGCACAGGCACAGAAGAGTAGTCCGTGGCCGGCAGTATCGATGAACGAATGGTCCGATGAAATGATCCGGCAGGGTATGGTGAGACTGGGACGGATGGTGTTTCTTGGCGAGCGGCTGGGCATGAGTCGCCAACCTATGTAAAGCCCTAGCGATAACGAGTTCATTGATCTGTCTTAAGATCGTTCACGTTCGCCGTTTCTGTATAGCGGATGGCTGTTCCCTTGAGCATTCTAATCGTCTCGTCGTACGGGACTGCAACGCTGCCGGAGTACATTCCTCCCCACGGGCCCCATCCTCCAAATGGGCCACCATATCCGCCGCCATAGCCCCAAGGACTGCCATAGTATGGACTGTAATAGCCCCACGGGTTATAGACTGGCTCATACGCTATTTCATGAGTCGTTTGAGTTTGTGGCTTGTCAAACACGACGGCATCGGCTCCGAGAGTCGCCGCCCGACTCAAGATCTTTCGCTGCAAGCTGCCGAAGCTCAGCGAGGTATCGCCGATCCGCAATTCCGCAATTTCTCGATATGGTCGCGTTGGGTTTTGCTGCAGCACGGCCACCTCGTCGGCGGAGTTCTTGGGCGGAAATGTCTCGTTCGTCAACAGGATGGTGTCTACCTTTGCGCAAGCAGAGATGAGAAGGTAGAGACCAACGACCGGTAGCGTTGGAACGGACCGCTTCATGCGGGGCTGCCTCCGGCTCCAATACGCAAGAGGGTGTTCGGCTCCTCACGATGTTCCGATCTGATGCAGATAGTTACATCGACAGTTTGTTAAACGCATCCAGCGCTGCGACTTTGTAACACTCCGCCAAGGTCGGATAATTGAACACCGCGCGTAGAAAGTAATTCAGCCCCCCGCCCAGATCGAGCACAGCCTGCCCGATATGAATGAGTTCGGTCGCCCCGGTGCCGATGGCGTGGGCCGCGAGGAGACGCCGGTCTTCTCGATGAAAGAGGAGCTTCACCAGACCGCTGTCGTCGCCGAGGATTTGTCCCCGTGCGATCTCTCGATATCGGGCGACGCCGGTTTCGTAGGGAACGTGCTGCTCAGTCAGCTCATGTTCAGGTGGTCCTACCATGGAAATTTCAGGAATGGCGTAAATGCCAACGGGTAAGTGCTCGGGGAGGGGTTCCACTTCGACTCCGAACGCGTGACAAGCGACCTGACGGCCTTGCGAAGCTGATGTGGAAGCGAGGCTGGGGTAGCCGATGATGTCTCCCGCGGCAAAAACATGCGGCACCTCCGTCCGATACTGTGCATCGACCTTCAACCGTCCGCGCTTGTCAGCTGTTAAACCAATCGCCCCAAGGTTGAGTGGATCTGTTGCACCGATCCTCCCGATCGAATAGAGCACGGACTCCGACACGATACGCTTCCCGGACTCCAGGGTGATCACGGCGCGACGCGGTTGATCTTCAGTCAATTCCAGCCGTTCGACCGCCTCACCCAATCGGAAGGTAACGTTCCGATTACGCATTTGGTGCATCAATTCCTCAACAATTTCGGAATCGAGAAACTCGAGGAGTTGCGTCCGCTTATCCACCAGCGTCACGTTGATCTTCAGCGCGGCCAGCATCGACGCGTATTCGACACCAATGATACCTCCTCCGATCACGACCATCTTCCGAGGAAGTCGCCCCAATTTCACCATATCGTCACTGGTGAGAATGACTTGTCTGTCGACGGGTACACCATCAGGTCGCGCGGGTACCGTGCCGACCGCGATCAAGATGTTGGCGGCTGTGATGAGTCTCGATTCGTCTTCGTTTGTAACGACGACGGTATGCGTATCCTTGAAGGAAGCTTGGCCTTGAATCAGTGCGACATCATTTCGGCGAAGCTGATCCGCTACCACTTCGACTTCGCGTGTCGTCACGTCTTCGACACGCGTCAACAACTGAGCCGTCGTGGGTCGGCTTTCGAAATGATTTCCCAGGTGATGTTCAATATGATCCGCTGTGGATACGAAGGAAACGACTGCCTCGCGAAAGGTCTTGCTGGGAATCGTCCCGGTCTCGACGCAGACCCCGCCGAGAATGCGTCGGCGTTCGACGACAGCGACTCGCTTTCCCAGTTTCGCGGCTTGGATCGCCGCACGTTGGCCGGCCGGCCCGCTGCCGATACACAGGAGATCGAAATCGTACGCTGGCGCCATCAGTTCGCCTTCATACCGTTTCTAAGGGCGGAAGTCATGCCTCCCAGCTCTGGCCGTGTCCAATTCCTGATCACGGGCGAAGGAGAGGACGTCAGACTCTTCTTCAATCCGGGACGAAGTCAGGCGTTTGACTGGTCGATGCGATTATAACCTGTTCGATGGCTTCTTCAATGCGGTCGAGGCCCATTTGGGCTTGCTCCCTGTAGTAGGCATATCGAGGTTCAGCAAAGTTGGCGACGACGAAACTAAACATCTCTTCCGCGAATCCGGAGTGTCCTTCGTCTTGAGCGGCTTGTCCGGCCAACAAGGTACACGCAGCAGCCATGGCTTTGGGGTCCACCGCAAAACGGGGAGGAGGATCCGCCAATGTCTGCTCGATGACTTCAGGCAGTAACCGAGCTGCACGCGCAGCTTGATCCATGAGGCTAACAGCGCGATTCAACTGTTGAGCGTCCTGCCACTTCTGAGTCACATGGGGGCTCGACTGGCAATGGGTGTACTGTTTCCACGAATTCACGAAGACCGCGTCTTTCGACGCCCGTGTCTCATCGAGTGGTTGGATCCCCTGGCATCCGCTCAAGAGAGTCGCTGCGACATAAACGTGCCACCGCATTACGCTCTCCTTCTATCAGGACACGCGAGCGATCGTCTGCTTCCAACGATCTTCGGGCGTTTGCAGCGTTGCCGAACGAAGCACGCTGAGTACATGTTGGGTGTTATACGGTTTGCGGACGCATGAGAACGCTCCCCGTTCGGCTGCGTGATCGACGAGGTCTTCGGTATCACCGGAGAGAAGAATGACCGGGGTATTCGGCCAGACCACTTGGCTGAGGACCAAGAATTCCATCCCGTTCATCCGCGGCATGTAATAGTCCGTAAGTACCGCATCAAAGTGTCTTTTTTTCATCTCGTGCAAAGCCTCAAGCCCGTCAGCGGCAAGATGGACGTTATACTTCGCCTGCTGAAGCAAATCGGCGAGAAACTGCCGGGCCTCTTCGTCGTCGTCCACGACAAGAACCCGCTTGCCATATCCATCCATGAGCTCCTCCTCTCTTCTGTAGGTTTCCCTATGGTCGAACGACTCGATCACACCCTCTCCCTTCACGGCAAACAGATCTGGCTCGAATTTCCCGCCCTGTAAGTCTGGAGACTTCCACTCGACGATGAGTTCACAAAACTGCTACTCGATCCGCGTCACCGAAAGGGTATGGCCTTCCTGCGAAATTCTGGCTTCGATCCTGTCCCCGGGATTGGCTCTCTGGGGGACTTTCGTGTCGCGGCTGAGTTCCAGACGCAGCTCTTCACCTGTCCGAGTCGTGACGACATAGGACTTGTCCACGATCTCAAGGATGTCCTCGCCTTGAGGGGTCTTGGCCATATGAAATTCGCCCTCGACCGTGGACACTTCCCCAGTGACGGTCTTGGAAGCGGACGGATCGGAATGAGGTTGAGCCCCGACCAGTGTAGCGACCAGGCTGAGACCGGTTGCTGCGATGGCGGTACGGTTGAATTTATGACTCGGCCCCATAGCGCCCTCCTTCAAGGGTACCGAAGCAGCTGCCCACCTGCTGTCCGAATACCATTCTCGTCTTTCACCCGGAGGCAGCCTCCTGTCTGCCATTCCAGTCACGCGCTGGCGGACAAACTCGGCCAGGAACGGTTGCGATCGATGCTGTTCTCGATGTCACGGGCACTCGTCGAGAAAACCAAACCCGCGCGAGCAGCGGCGACCGACGGGTACCTACGTTGGCCGAGGTCAAACATGGCTTGGAGAATCCGTTCCTTCTTTCCCCAATCGCTCCATTGAACATGCGTGGTCGGTAGCACGAGCAGGCGCGAGAATTGGCGCGCGAGAACCGTCGCCGCGAAATTTACAGTGGGAATCATGCGATACACTTCATTGGCGATCTCATGTTCCTGGGCGTCTCCGACATACCGCTGAAGCATTTCGAAGTAGGCGACCAAATCCGGCACTGCTTCTCGAAATAACTCCATGAGTGAGGCAGCCCGCGACACGAATACCATCGTGTTCCAAAGCCAACCGTCTTGCAGCATGACATCAGCCGCTTCCTCAGAGGGTTTCTCCACGAATCGATCGACATGGCAGATCGATGTCGGTCCATCCGACAAGATCGATGGGCCGAGCTTCATCCAACCGTACTCCACTTCCGGAGATGTTGGTTCAACGGCCAGCACGATAGGGGAGTCGGAACGAGTGCGTACCAGAAAATCCGTTGCTTCGCCCACAGCGCGCATCAGACGTCGGCCCGGTAATACAAAATGATCGGATGGAAAAATGGCGACCAGTGCATAGGGATCTCTTCGAAGAATATGCACAAGAGGGAAGAGAATGCCCGGTGCCGTATCTCGGTTAAGCGGCTGAAACAATACCGAGCCGGGAGGCTTCTTGCCGAAACTTTGAAACATATATCGTCGATGATGAGCTGTGCCAACAACCACGAGCCGTTCCGATGGGATGAGCAACCGTGCTCGTCGTACGGTGCGCTCCAGCATGGTTCGCGTGCCGATCAAGGCACAGAACTGTTTAGGCGCTTCAGTACCTGTGTGCTCGCGAACAAATTCTTTGAGTCGCAGTCCATCCCCACCAGCTAATACGATTCCCCATAGTGATCCCATTGTGGTGTTCACGTTCACCTCCGTTGGGTTCGCCCGAACGAATTGCACAGTTCACTGTGTGCATATTCGAACGGTATTGGCGGAAGGGGCCCCTCCAGGAGGGGAGGGGCATAATCGCGTGGGCACTCCGCGATGACACCTTCCGGTTATATTGCTTGTGGCAGCCAACCCACTTGAACGATTCTCGGTCCTCTGGCCTTCCCTCTTCGTGACCGCATGTCATTCTGCGGTTGAGGGGCCACTCTATTGGCACATATGACGGCGTCCTCGAGGTTTCCGCAGTTCAAGCATCGCAGTGGATCTATTCCCGTGGAGCAGGCATCTTCCATGAGATCGCAAGAAGCTTCGACGACCATCAAACCACCACAGCGTTTGCAAGACATGCGGCCTCCTTACTGATTTATCTCGGTTCTGTCGATATGTTCACTACAAGCCCTCATGTGCAGAGTCGGTTCCGATGCCAAGCAAGTTACAGCAATACTGATGCCAGGGCGTTTATCATGATGCGCTTCTGCCGGCTCGATGAATGATGCGAACTACCAATGTGCAAGATAAACCCAGTGAGAACTCAAATTATTGATGTGTCATTGTGTCAATCGATGCCAGGTCGACACACAATACCTCAGGATTCTGCGAGGATGTAGAAACTGAGCGTAGTGACTACAAACGACTACGAGGTAGCCGAGTCGAGGGGTTCCGAGGTGGATGACGAGGAGTCTTTGCCCATCCCGTATCGATCAAGGCAACGGTAGAGCGTTCGCCTACTGATGCCAAGCAAGCGAGCGGCCTGTTCTTTGTTGCCTCCAGTTGAATCTAAAACTTTGAGTACGTGCTCGCGTTGGAGAGCGCTCAGTGTGCCTGGCAAATTCTCCAACTGATCCGTGCGGCTGCCTTCACCGTTGCGAATTTCAGCAGGGAGATCATCCAAAGACAACACCGTGTGGGTGGCCAGCGCCACGGCCCGTTCGATGACGTGCTCCAGTTCGCGCACGTTGCCGGGCCAAGGATAGTGGAGCAGGGCCTGCATCGCACCGGGAGACAGAGAAGCAGTCTCGGCCTGCTTCTCTGTACTATGACGAGCAAGAAAGAACTCGGCGAGCAAGGGAATATCCTCCGGTCGCTCTCTGAGCGGAGGCAACGTAATGGTGACGGTATTCAAGCGATAGAGGAGATCCTCGCGGAATCGTCCCATGTTGACCAGTTGATGAAGACTGCGCCGCGAGGCCGCAATGACCCGAAGGTCTACGGGAACGGCTTCGTTGCTTCCGACTCGCCTGATTTCTCCCTCTTGAAGGGCGCGTAACAATTTAGCCTGGCCGGCCTGGGACAGGTCCCCCACTTCGTCAAGAAAGAACGTGCCGCCGCTGGATTCCTCCAGCAACCCTCTTCGGGAGGCGTGGGCGCCCGTATAAGACCCCTTCACGTGACCGAACAGTTCGCTCTCCAACAGTGAGTCCGGGATGGCGCTGCAATTGACAGCGACAAAAGGCCGAGCTGCACGGGGGCTGTTGTCATGGATCGCCCGGGCGATCAGTTCCTTCCCTGTCCCACTCTCGCCGTGAATCAACACCGCTGTCCGGCTGCGGGCAACCTTTCCAACGACTTTAAACACCTCCACCATCTTGCGGCTCTGCCCGATCGTAGAGGCTGCCCGCGGGCGTTCACTGAACACCTTTTGTAGATGACGATGATCGCGGACGAGCCGACAATGTTCGACCGCGCGATGAGCCACCAGGATGAGCTCATCGAGGTTCACTGGCTTCGTGATGTAATCGAACGCGCCTTGTTTCATAGCCTGAATCGCAGTCTCCACAGACCCAAAGGCGGTCATCAGGATCACGGGCGTCTCAGGGGCTACGGTCCGAAACGTCTCCAGCACCTCCATGCCGGAAACCCCAGCCATTTTGATGTCGCTGAAGACCGCGTCGAATTCGCTGTGTCCCGCTTTATCGATCGCTTCCTCTCCGTCACAGGCCAGTTCAATCTCGAAATTGGCCTGCCGAAGCGCTTCCGCCAGCATTTCCCGGCTGCGGGTGTCGTCGTCCACGATGAGAAGACGGTGATCACGACTCATGGTGCTGGTCTCCTGTGCGAGAATCATCCCATACCGGCAGATCAATAGTGAAGCAGGTGCCCTGGCCAACGACACTGTGCACGGCCATCCTCCCCCCGACTGACGACACCACTCGATGGCAGATCGCTAACCCCAACCCAGTCCCGCCGCGATTATGCCGTGTGGTGAAAAACGGTTCGAATATCTTTGCCACATGATCGGATGGGATCCCGCAGCCGGTATCTTGTAGGATCAGACGGACGGCGCCTCTCTTTAACGCTGCGTCTCCGCGAAGGACGATCGTCCCTTGTATCCGTTCATCAATGGCATAGAGGGTCTTTACTGTCAATTCTCCACCGTCAGGCATAGCTTGTATGGCATTGGTCACCAGATTGAAGATCATACCGTGGAGTGCTCGTTGATCCCCGCCAACGGAGGGCAGCGGCGCTGCCAGGTCCATCTTGAACACAATGCGTTTTCCGGACAGGCTTGGTGCGATCAAACCCTCGACTCCTCGAATAACCTCGTTGAGGTCGACTGCAGCTGATCGTACCTGCAGCCTGGTCGATTCAAGAATGTGCTGTATGATGGTCACCATCCGATCAATCTCAGAACGAATGATGGTCAAATGCCGATAACGCTCCTGACGATCCGCTTGTTTCGATAACAACTGGAGGTGGCCGGATATTGCATTCAGCGGGTTTCCCAATTCGTGTGCCATCACGGCGGACAGTTCCCCCAACGCCGCTAATTTTTCGGCGCGCTCGGTTTGGATACGCGCTTCGACCAACATCGAGTTGGCCCGGTGCAATTCCTCCTTCGTCTCGGCCACTCGTCTCTTTAACATGTCGTTGAACCCTTGGATCTCTCCTAGCAATGCCTCCTTGACGGCAAGGGCCTCCCTGACTCGACCGAGCATTCGGTTGAACTGGCCGGCAACGTCTTGGAGGTCGGATGGTCCGACGAGAGGAGCCTGGCTCGTCAAATCTCCTCCCTCAGCGCGTCGCATGGCTTGCAAGAGCTGGCGGATCGGTTGGTGGACTTTCATCCGGATGAGCAGAAGGAAGACCAGGCAGGTGATGGTCACTGCGGCTATGCCGACATCTTTGGCCAATCGCCCTTCTTGCCGTATCAAGTGATCATATTTCCACACTGAATAGCGGCCGCGTAATGCGCCCACAATCTGACCGTTCAGCCGGATCGGAGCCGTGATGAGCCAGGCCCGGTCGACCAAGGAGTCATCGAAATGTGCCACGGAGCGGCCGGCCGTAAGTTCTGTTTGTTCGTGCAGGCTGAGGGTATCGGGAACGGCCTCTGGATCGCTGCTCAGGATCAACCGTGTGGAGACCGGCGTGATCTCATAGACCGAGAGTCGATGGATGCCGGGCCTGAGTTCGAAGATGTCTTGGAATGCTTCCCGCAGTGCGTCGAGGTCATGGATGTTTCCTGATTTTCCGATGATGCGGCTCACGGAACCTGCGGCACGAAGAAACTCGGCGTGAAGATTTTGGGCGGCGGCCTGCTCGATGACCAGCCGGTCGAGCAGATTCACCGCCGCGATCGTCAGGGCTACGAGGACGATCCCCGAGACCATGACCCAGGCCAACACCCCGTTGAACCGTTTGATCTTGCTCGTCATCCCGTCCTGTTCCGAATCCTCCCGACGGAGAGCCTAGAAGAGGAATTTCAAGCCGACCAGGTACCTACTCTCCCTCTCGTCGAGCGACACCTTCTGTACCCCACGTACTTCAGCCAATGTAGGGATTGCAACGAGATCGAACTGAGTCGGCACCCGTACATTCATGACCTGTTCCCTCTTGGGCGCTTCCTTCATGATGAGCAGCATTCCCTGAGAGGTGATATTCATCAGCAGGGCCATACCGTGATGGTCACGGAAGGTATCTTCATCTGCTGACCGAGTCACAGTGTATGAAATACGACGTACCGACTCGATCCGTTCGCTCTGTCGCAGATTCCACGCCACGGTTCGCCGATTCCGATCAGTGTTGGGAAAGTTATTCATTGACATCGATCTTGCCTTTCTTCTTCAGCGGGAATGGGCGTCCGTCTGGATGAGCTGGTGAGGCTGATCCGAACCGGGGTTGACCAGGATCGGGACGTTGAGTTTGTCCGGCAATAGCACCAGTTTTGAGTTTGGGCTGTCGTACAACTTGTAGCGGAGATAGTCGGGCGTCAACGTTTTCGTGATGGTTTCCTGCGCTTTGGCCTGTCCGATGGCCCGAATGCGCAATCCTTCTGCCTCGCCTTCGGCTCGAATCCGAATCGAATCTCCCTCACCTTTGGCTCGAGTCCTGGCAATCTCGGCATCCTTCATGGCGATCGTCAGCTCAAATTCCTTCTGTTCTTTTTCCTGCTCCTTGGCTTGTTTCTGCTCAATGGCGCTTAAGACGATCTGCGGAAAGTCGACGTCCGCCAATGCGACGCTTTGGATTGCAAGGTGACGGCCCTTCAATTTCTCAACCACGACAGCCTGAACTTTGCTGGCGATCTCGGAACTCTTTTCCGGAACCGTGACCATGTTGTAACCGGAGACTACGCTCCGGACTGCAGCCAAAAATTCCGGCTTCACGATTCGAGGGTAGAAATCCGGGCCCACCTCGTGCGCGAGAAAGTACACTTCTTCAGGAATCGGCCTCAGAATGATCGCAGCCTTGACGATGACTTGAAGGTCATCGGCGCTGAGGGCGTCGATGCCTTCGGTAAAGCTTTGCCACCGAACGTCATAGAGGTAGACATCGTTCCAGGGCGCCCTCCAGTAGAACCCATCCTTGAGAGGTTCGGTGGAAAGACCTTCGGAAAACGGACGCCACATGAGACCACGCTGGCCGGGTTGAACACTCGTTCCTGCGCAGGCACTGCTTAGCAACAGCAAAGGAATGGTCACCAGCATCAATGCATATGTAATGTGACGAGACATGGGGACCTCCATACGTCATCCATGATGACCATTGTTAAGGTAGAGTGGGTCTCATAGCTTGGGAATGGCCATTACCAGCTATGTCCAAATGCCAGCCCGCGAGATGTTCCCGTTCTTTTGCCGCATTTTCGTAGAACTGAACGAGGAAGCGGGCACCTGAGACCCATTCGGACTCGCCCCCGAACAGGCGTTCGTAGACCAAGACCCGTTGCGAGAGTTCCTCCGCCTTTAAGCGGAGTAGGACCGCTTCCTGACTGTAGTAGCTGGCGATTTTCCGTTGATCTTGAGAAGGATCTGTAGACGTAAGATCGAGGAGGGTCGAAGTTCGTGCACAGCCAAGTCCTGCAACCGCTACGAACAGCGCAAGCAGACCAATTTCCTTACACCTGTGGCCTCTCGCTATATTCATAGTGTTCGCTCGCTTTGGAGGACCTGGACGTAGCCTGCCCGTTAGGACCAGGGCTCAGAAAAATCACCTCATAGTCCCACCGGTGTGCGACGAGCTCAACGTGTTTTCGTTTGCTCAATTGACTGAGAGCGTTGAACAGGATTTGCCAGGTGCAATCGGGAAACGCTTCGGCGAGCTCGGAAAACATGACCCGTTGTCCCTTGGGTTGAAGGGTACGGATCCTGAATTCGATCTCCGTTTCGGGTGCGGACATCTCTGCGGGTTTCATCGCAGCCTCGTGGAAGGGGCATCCACCGATGTTGAGAGTCTACCCGGGCTCTCCTGCCCTCAAGCGGATGTGCAAATCCTAGTCCTCGTCTTGGATTTCGCTGACTGGTTCCCGAAGATCAAAAATCCAAAGATCTACATAACCAAACCTCTTGACGAGGGGATAGGTCGCTACGTAGCATCCCTTGTGTCAGCTCGTGATCGCTCACTCGCACTGTGCAGGATGTGCGAATACGCTCAGATAGGTGTTGATCAACTAGGTTTTTGCCTTTGCAATGGTGATTTTCTCCGCCGTGCACTTGGCATTGCTATTGCTGGAATCTTCCTCGGTCGATCGTGCGGACGAATGAATCGACAGCATTCATTCATACCCTTCTCTGAACGGGTGAACTCGCATCTGTAAGTGATGGCAGCGGGATTTTGAAACTCTTTTTGAGTAGAAAAAGAGGCATCTAACCGTATCGTTTTGTCACG
>Ga0187780_10000046_pt1 | contig 90964 bp, 100 predicted proteins | sample 1015_Q2_SP10_20__FD_132429 | JGI IMG/M metagenome (GOLD analysis project Ga0187780, IMG submission 132429) | Tropical peat soil microbial communities from peatlands in Department of Meta, Colombia - 1015_Q2_SP10_20_MG | ecosystem: Environmental > Terrestrial > Soil > Wetlands > Peat | place...
ACAATGTGAGTGTGACGGCGGAGTTGATCAGCCCGATCGCGATGGATCAGGGGTTGCGGTTTGCGGTGCGCGAGGGCGGCAAGACTGTCGGCTCCGGCGTCGTCACCGAAATCCTGGCGTAACTCGACATATCGAGAGGTAGAGGACTGAATGGTCAAGGTAGAACAGCGCATCAGAATCAGATTGCGGGGATTTGATTATCGAATCCTTGATCAATCGGTTGCCGAAATTGTCGAGACGGTGCGTCGCAGTGGAGCAAAGGTCGTCGGGCCAATTCCCCTGCCGACGAGAGTCGAGCGGTTTACGGTTCAACGCGCGACGCATGCAGATAAAAAATCCAGAGAGCAGTTCGAAATCAGAACACACAAGCGCATGATGGACATCATGGACGCGACGCCGGAAACGATGGATTCATTGATGAAGTTGAATTTGGCGGCGGGTGTGGATGTGGAAATAAAGTTATGAGTGCTAAGTGCGGAGATCCGGATGACGGATGTCTCAGCCCTCACAACTCAGCACTTAGGACTGGATGAACATGACAAACGGGCTTTTAGGAAGAAAACTCGGGATGACGCAGATTTTCGATGAAAGTCAGCTGACTCCCGTGACAGTCATCGAGGCCGGTCCTTGCCGCGTGGTGACGCTCAAGACTAAAGAGCGCGACGGCTATGAAGCGGTTCAGCTTTCATTCGATGAGGTAAAGGACCGCAAGCTGTCGAAGGCTGAGCTAGGCCATCTCAAGAAACATGAGGCGCCAGCGAGTCGCGTGCTTCGCGAGTTCAAGAAGGTTGGCGATGTTGCGGTAGGCCAATCGGTGAAGGTCGATATTTTCAAAAAGGGCGATTGGGTCGATGTGATCGGCGTGTCCAAGGGGAAGGGTTTTCAGGGCGTGGTCAAGCGGCATCACTACGCCGGTGGTCCCGAGTCACACGGCTCGATGTTTCACCGGGCTCCTGGATCGATCGGGTCCAGTTCGTTCCCTTCACGGGTCTGGAAGGGAAAGACGTTGCCGGGGCACATGGGTGCTGAGCGAGTGACGGCCCAGCGCTTGAAGGTGATCGAGTCGAGACCGGATGAGAACCTTCTCTTCGTGAGGGGGGCGGTTCCGGGAGCGGCCAATGGGCTCGTCGTCGTGCGCAAGTCGAAAAAGGGATAGGCCATGCCGACGGTTGATGTCGTCGATCTGAAAAAACAAAAGGTCGGGACGGTCGAGCTTCCGCGAGAGGTGTTTGGTTGTAAGCCGCATCCGTCGCTCGTTCACGAAGCGGTCATTATGCAACAAGCATGTGAGCGCCAAGGGACCGCCTCGACGCTCCGTCGCGGCGAAGTCAGCGGATCCGGCAAGAAACCATGGAAGCAGAAGCATACGGGTCAGGCGAGAGCTGGGTCTATTCGTTCTCCTGTATGGCGACATGGCGGATCGGTCTTCGGGCCGAAGCCGAGGAGTTATGCCTACAGTATGCCGAAGCGGAAGTACCGGGCGGCGCTGCAAAGTGCGTTGTCGGCGAAGGTCGTTGATGGACAAGTCGTCATCATCTCCAACCTGTCGCTGGAGCAGCCGAAGACAAAGATCCTGGCGAAGGCACTCGATCAGTTCGGTAAGGGGGCTCACGCGTTGGTGGTGGCCGGCGAGGGACATTCGGGCTTAGCTCAGGCGGCTCGCAACCTGTCGCATATTCGCTTGGTGGGGCCTGAGCGGTTGAATGTCTACGACGTCGTGCGGGCGCAGATCATTGTCATTCCCGAACGTGAATTGGCTCGGGTGAAAGAGGTCTGGGCATGAAAGTCGACCCGCGTAGTATCTTGGTGCAACCGCTCTTGACCGAGAAAGTGACGGCGATGCGTGAGCGCAGTAATACGGTAGGGTTCCTCGTTCATCCGGATGCGAATCGCATCCAGATCAAGCAGGCCGTCGAAACGCTCTTGAAGGTCAAAGTAGAGCGCGTCAATGTTCTCAATGTCCGAGGAAAGATCAAGCGACTTGGGCGGTTTTCTGGAAAACGATCGGACTGGAAAAAAGCGTTCGTCAAATTGAAGGAAGGCGAAAAGCTCGAACTTTATGAAAGCGCCTAGGGTCAAGGGCGCATCGAGACGCGCCCCGGGCGGGTGGATGAAAAAGAGATATGGGATTGAAATCGTATAAGCCGACAACATCGGGACGCCGGGGGATGACCGCGGTCACGACCGAGGAGTTGACGAAGAAGAAACCGGAAAAGAGGCTGACCGAGTTTCACCTCCGGACCAGCGGGCGGAATAATGATGGCCGAACGACCGTGCGGTTTCGCGGCGCGGGGCATAAGCGGTTGTACCGCACGATAGATTTTCGCCGTGACAAAGTGGGCATTCCGGCGAAGGTCAGTGCATTGGAGTATGACCCTAACCGCTCGGCTCGAATCGCTCTCTTGCAGTACGCAGACGGTGAAAAGCGGTACATCGTGGCACCGATCGGATTGCAGGTCGGCGATGTAGTCCAGTCAGGCCCAGACTCGGAAGTACGACCGGGCAATGCCCTGCCCCTTGCGAGTATGCCGTTGGGTACGACGATTCACAATCTCGAGCTCAAGCCTGGCAAAGGGGCGCAGCTCATCCGAAGTGCCGGCGGCTTCGCGCAGGTCATGGGACGAGACGGCAATTATGTCCAAGTTCGCCTGAAATCCGGTGAAATGAGACGAATTCTGGGCTCCTGCTTGGCCACGGTCGGCCAAGTCGGTAATGTCGACCACGAGAACATCAGTGTCGGGAAAGCAGGACGTTCCAGGTGGAAGGGACGACGCCCGCACGTGCGCGGGGTCGTCATGAATCCCGTTGACCATCCTCACGGCGGCGGCGAAGGAAAATCCGGACAAGGGAATCCCCATCCGGTGTCGCCTTGGGGCTTGCCGACGAAGGGCTATAAAACGCGGAACAACAAGCGAACGGAAAAATTCCGTATCGCTCGCCGCAAGTAGGAGTCGTCGATGCCAAGGTCAGTGACCAAGGGCGCGTTTGTGGATGACCATTTGCTCAAGAAGGTCGAGCAGATGAATCAAACCAAAGATCGCAAGCTCATCAAGACGTGGTCGAGGCGGTCAACCGTGGTTCCGGACATGATCGGTCACACCTTCGCGGTACACAACGGGAAGAAGTTCATTCCTGTCTTTGTGACGGAGAACATGGTCGGACACAAGCTCGGCGAATTCGCTCCGACGCGATTCTTTAAGGGCCATGGACAAGCCAAGACGGAAAAGGCCGTCCCACTGAAATGAGGCGATGGCTCTCAGCCGTTGGCTGTCAGCTAAGACTGATGGCTGAAGGCTGACAGCTTGGTTTTGAAGAGAAAGAGCAATGGCAGAAGCAAGAGCGATACTCAGATTTGTTCGCGTGGCGCCCCGGAAGGCACGGCCGGTAATCGATATGATTCGCGGGCAACAGGTTCCTCTGGCGTTGGCGATGCTCAAGCACACCCCGAGGCACGCAGCCCGGGTGGTGGAGAAAATTCTCCGCTCTGCTGTGGCAAATGCCGAACAGAAGGAAATGGGCGACAGCGACGCCATGTGGGTGTCGAAGGCGTTTGTGGATTGCGGGCCGACCTATAAACGGTTTCGCGCACGATCCATGGGACGGGCCAACGCGATCCAAAAACGGACCAGTCACATTACGATCATTGTGGCAGGGACAGGCGTTCAGGGAAAGACGTAGTGCGTGAGGAATATCACCGGGAACAAGATCGTTCCCCATTGAAGTAGGGGTGAGACAGTATGGGGCAGAAGACGCATCCAGTCGGCTATCGCCTGGGATACAACTACACGTGGAGCTCTCGGTGGTATGCCGATAAGGACTACGCCAAGCTGCTGCATCAGGACATCAAGATTCGGAAGATGGTCAAGCAGCGTTTGTACCACGCAGGAGTCGCGAAGGTAGAGATCGAGCGGTCGGGCGATCAAACCCGCGTGATCATCCACACGGCCCGTCCGGGGATCATCATCGGACGGAAGGGAGCGGAAGTCGACAAGCTCAAGGCCTCGCTCGAGAAGGAGTACGCGGGACAGGTCTATATCAATGTGAAAGAGATCAAGAAACCCGAGTTGGACGCGCAACTGGTGAGCGAAAATGTCGCCACCCAGTTGGAAAAGCGCGTAGCCTTCCGTCGGGCCATGAAGCGCAGCGTGCAATCGGCGCTTCGCCTCGGCGCTCAAGGAATTAAGATCATGATTGCCGGTCGTCTTGGCGGTGCGGAAATCGCGAGAACCGAGTGGTATCGGGAAGGTCGTGTGCCGCTCCACACGCTTCGGGCCGAGGTCGATTATGGATTTGCGGAGGCGCATACCACGATGGGGCAGATCGGGGTGAAGACGTGGATTTATAAGGGCGAGATTCTTCCCGTTCAGCCACTCAAACCGGAAGCAGCCTTTGAACGTCGGTTGGGGTAACAGAAGAGGCGACTGTGCTGGCACCAAAAAAGGTCAAATTTCGCAAGATGATGAAGGGCCGCATGACCGGTAAGGCCTATCGTGGCGGACATCTCACTCTGGGAGAGTTCGGCCTCAAAGCTTTGGAGCCCGGCTGGGTCACAAGCCGACAGATCGAAGCCGCCCGTATTGCGATCACCCGCTACGTGAAACGCGGTGGGCAGGTGTGGACAAGAGTCTTTCCCGACAAGCCGATTACGAAGAAACCGGCGGAAACTCGTATGGGAAAGGGCAAGGGAAATCCCGAGTACTGGGTGGCGGTCGTGAAACCGGGCCGGATCCTCTACGAGATGGATGGTGTGACACCGGAAATTGCACACGAAGCGTTCAGGCTAGCGTCTCACAAGCTGCCGATCGCCACCAAATGTGTGACGCGGGGAGAGTTTTAAGGCGAGTACGGACATGGATTTGAAAGAACTGCGACAGTTGACGGGTGCAGAATTGGCTGAAAAGGCGCAACAGCTGACGCAAGAGCTGTTCAACCTTCGGTTTCAGCTCGGGACCGGGCGTTTGGAAAATCCCATGCAGATCAGGAAAACAAAGCGAAACATCGCTCAAGTGAAGACGATCCTGCGTGAAGTTGAACGCAAGGAACCGTCGTCGACGAACGTGAAAGGGGCCTGACGATGGCGGAGGCGACAGCAAAGCGGCGAGAGTGGGTGGGCCGGGTCATCAGCAACAAGATGAATAAGACGGTGGTGGTGGCGGTGGAGCGTTCGGTGATTCATCCGGTGTATCGCAAGATCCTCCGCCGGGTGACCAAACTAAAAGCGCACGACGAGCAGAACACCTGTCGGATTGGAGACCGGGTGCGCATGATCGAGACACGGCCGATCAGCAACGACAAACACTGGCGCGTCGTGGAAGTCTTGGAAAAGGGACAAACCGAGTAAGCGGACGGCCGGACCTCTGCAGGACGTAGAACGGGCATGATTCAGAGCTATACCTACATGGACGTGGCCGATAATTCAGGGGCCAAGCAGGCCATGTGTTTTCATGTGCTCGGTGGGACCAGGCGACGATATGCCTCATTGGGTGATGTGATTGTCGTGACCGTGAAAGAAGCGATCCCTCAGGCGACGGTGAAGAAGGGTGATGTGAGCCGAGCTGTCATCGTGAGGACGACGAAGGAAGTCCGCCGGGAAGACGGGTCGTATATCAAGTTCGATCGCAATGCCTGCGTGCTCATTAATAAGGAAGGGGAGCCGATCGGAACCCGTATTTTCGGGCCGGTCGCGCGAGAATTGCGCTGGAAGAAGTTCATGAAGATCATCTCTTTGGCTCCGGAAGTGTTGTAACGCAACGGCGGGATCGGGTGAACGTGGACGGATTGCAGAAAAGTCGAATTCGAAAAGGCGATACGGTCGTGGTCATGGTGGGCCGCGACAAAGGGAAGTCCGGGAAGGTATTGTCGGTCGACCTTGGGGCCGGAAGAGTCCTGGTTGAAAAGGTCAATATCATCAAACGGCACACGAAACCGAACCAAAAAGTAAAGCAGGGCGGCATTCTCGAGCGCGAGGCTCCATTGGCGTTGTCGAAAGTGATGTTTTTGTGTCCTGTAACGCAAAAGCCGACACGGTTAGGGATCCGGACACTCAACGACGGACGGCGCGTCCGGTTTAGTAAGAAATCAAAGGAAATCGTCGATTAGGACGCAAGGGTATCAGCATGGTCAAGGGTGAGAAAGACAAAGGCGGGAAGCCGGCTGGGCGACCGGCGAAAAAAGGGACTCCGCCCGCTCCCGCGTTGACAGACGACGGCAGCGAGGAGTCCAAGTTTCGGCCGCGGCTGCGCGACATGTATCAGCAGCAAGTCGTCCCGGCACTCATGAAGGAGTTCGGATACAAGAACATCATGCAAGTGCCCAAGCTCGACCGGATCGTGTTGAATGTCGGCATGGGTGAGGCGATTCAAAACGTGAAGCTTCTGGAAAGTGCGACGACTGAGCTGGGGGCGATTACCGGGCAGAAGCCGATCGTGACTCGCGCCAAGAAAGCGATCGCCGGGTTCAAGCTGCGTCAGGGCCTGCCGATCGGGACGAAGGTGACGCTGCGTAACCGACGGATGTATGAATTCTTTGACCGGCTCGTGACCTTGGCGCTTCCCCGCATTCGAGATTTTCGCGGGGTGTCACCCAAAGCCTTCGACGGACGGGGCAACTATACGTTAGGGCTGAAGGAACAACTGATCTTTCCGGAAATCCATTACGACGAAGTGGCATCGATCCATGGAATGGATATTACGATCGTCACGACCGCAAGAACGAACGACGAAGGCAAGGCGCTGCTCAAGCAATTGGGCATGCCGTTCAGAACGTAACGTCAAACGAAGGAGTCCAGGGTGTCGAGGTTAGCGCTCAGAAACAAGTCGGCCGCTAAGTCCAAGTTTCCCACGAGGGACTATCACCGCTGTCCGCTATGTGGCCGTGTGCGGGGCTATCTTCGACGGTTCCGCATGTGCAGAATTTGTTTTCGGTTGTTGAGCTTAAAGGGAGAAATTCCCGGCGTCAGAAAGGCGAGTTGGTAGAGGACTTATGGTGACGGATCCGATCGGCGACCTTTTGGTGAGATTGCGGAACGGTGCGCGACGACATCACGAAGTGGTGACGGTTCCCGCATCCAAACTGAAACGCGAGGTCTTGAGGGTGCTCCAGGCCGAAGGATTTATCCAAGGCGTCGAGCAAGCGGTGGAAGAAGGCCATCCTGTCCTCAAGGTCCAGTTGCGATATGTCGGAGAAGGCCAGTCGATGATTTCAGGGATGGAACGGATCAGCAAACCTGGTTGTCGCGTGTATGTCGGCAGCAAGGACATCTCCAAGGTCAGGAACGGGATCGGAGTCTCCATCCTTTCGACGTCGAAAGGGATCATGACGGACCGAGAGTCTCGTCATGCGGGACTCGGAGGAGAAGTACTGTGCTCCGTGTGGTAACGAACGGGTAAGCGATCGATGTCACGGATAGGGAAAAAGCCCATTGCAATTCCAAGCGGTGTCGATGTGAAAGTCGCCGGACCGGTGGTGTCAGTTAAGGGACCGCTGGGAAAGCTCGACTGGACGCTCGTCTCGGGTATTGGTGTCAAGGTCGAGAACGGTCAAGTGGTGGTGACGCGCCCCAATGACGACCGGAACGTGCGCGCGATCCATGGGTTAGTTCGGGCCGAACTCAACAATATGATCCATGGAGTGACGAAAGGATATGAGCGCAATCTTGAAATTACCGGAGTCGGATACAAGGCGCAGGTCCAGGGGCGGACGATGAGTTTCAACGTGGGCTACATCAATCCGGTGACCTACGCCGTGCCTCCCGGCATCGAGGTCAAGGTAGATAAGCAGACTCTCATCAACGTGAAGGGAGCGGATAAGCGATTGGTCGGGCAAGTGGCGGCTAACTTACGTGCGCTCAAGCCCCCCGATGTCTATAAACAGAAGGGCGTTCGTTACGTTGGTGAAACCTTACGCAAGAAAGAAGGCAAGACCGGAAAGTAGCAGGGTGTCACGATGAGAACCGAAGAGAAAGCGCGTCAGTTAGCGCGTCGACAGCAGCGGGTTCGTCAGCGAGTTTTTGGAACACCGGATCGTCCCCGTTTAAACGTGTTCCGGAGCAGCGCGCACATCTATGCGCAAGTAATCGATGACGTCAAGGGAGCCACATTGGCGGCTGCGTCTTCGCTCGACCAGTCCCTCCGAAAATCATTGAAATCGACTGGTAGCATTGAGGCGGCGAAAGCGGTGGGGAAGCTGTTGGCCGAACGGGCGAAAGCTGCAAAAGTGACAGCGGTCGTGTTTGATCGAGCCGGACGACTCTATCACGGCCGGATTAAGGCCCTTGCCGATGCATCACGTGAAGGGGGACTCAAGTTCTAGCGAGCAGCCGTCAGCATTGGCGATCAGTTTCTGATTCCAGACCGAAGGCTGGTCAGATCGAGAGAGGAGCGAGAACGCGTGCGAGTTAATCCAGACGAGCTGAACCTTAAAGACAAAGTGGTGTTCATCAACCGCGTTGCGAAAGTCGTCAAGGGCGGAAAGCGATTCAACTTCTGCGCGCTGGTTGTGGTCGGTGACGGGCAGGGGTGGGTCGGGATTGGAAAAGGGAAAGCAGCTGAAGTCCCGGTTGCCATCGCGAAGGCGGTGCAGCAGGCGAAGAAGCACCTAGTCCATGTGCCGCTCAAATCGGGGACGATTCCTCACGAAGTGCACGGATTGTTTGGCGGCGAACATGTTCTTCTGAAGCCGGCTGCTGAAGGAACGGGAATTATTGCGGGAGGCGCCGTGCGGGCGGTCGTGGAGTTGGTTGGAGCCCACAATATTATTTCGAAGACGCTCGGGCGAGGGAATCCATTTAATACGGTCCGCGCCACGTTGAACGGGCTGTGTCAGCTCAAGAATCCCGAACAAGTGCTGCAATTGAGGCGAGGTGTCGGAAGCCAGGTTGCCCACGGAGCGACAGTCTGATGGCCACGACGAAATCACCGAAGGTGGTGACAAAAGGTCTACGGATTACATTGAAACGAAGTCCGATCGGAACCCCGGAGGATCATCGACTGGTATTGCGGGGATTGGGACTTCGACGCATTCGCCATTGTGTGGTCCGCCCCGACACAGCGCAGGTGAGAGGGATGATTCATAAGGTCGGATATCTGTTGGACGTCCAACCACAATGAACCTGCACGAACTCGCTCCTGCCAAGGGAGCCAGAAAGCGACGGAAACGGATCGGTCGTGGGCCTGGATCCGGCCACGGGAAAACTGCGACCAAGGGTCACAAAGGGTTGCTCGCGCGGTCCGGCGGAGGGAAAGGTCCAGGGTTCGAAGGCGGACAGATGCCTCTCATCCGGCGTCTTCCGAAGTTCGGATTCACGAACCCATTCCGGAAAGAATATGCAATCGTCAATCTCAAGAATCTCTCTGAGATGGGGGGGGCGGGGACGATCACCCCGCAGATGCTCGTGGATGCGGGGTTGGTCAAACGGAAAACGTTACCGATTAAAATATTGGGGAGCGGTGAGCTGAAGAAACCGCTTGTTATACAGGCGCATAAATTCAGCAAGTCCGCGGAGACAAAGATCCAAGCAGCGGGAGGGAGAATCGAGGTCATTCCCAGTGTTTGAGCGGCTCCTGACCAGTTTTCAGAACATTCTGAAAATTCCCGAGCTGCGCACCCGTATCCTCTTTACCTTGGGGATGCTGGTCGTCTACCGGATTGGCGCGCATATCCCGACGCCCGGCATCAACGGCGAGGCGCTTTCCGAATTCCTGACAAAGCAGGGCGGAGCGCTGCTCGGCTTCTTGGACATTTTCTCCGGCGGATCACTGTCGCGGTTGACGATCTTTGCGCTGGGCATCATGCCCTACATCAGCGCATCGATCATTTTGCAGCTGTTGACCGTGGTCATTCCGCACCTCTCGAAGCTGGCAAAAGAGGGAGAACGGGGGCGCAAGAAAATTATTCAGTACACCCGATTCGGCACGATCGGGATTGCGTTGATTCAAGGGTTTGGGATCGCCATCGGTCTGGAGCAAATGAATCAAGGCGCCTTCGTGCTGAACGCCGGCTGGGGGTTCCGTCTGATGACGGTGATCACGCTCACGGCGGGTACCGGGTTCTTGATGTGGTTGGGCGAGCAAATCACCGAGCGAGGGATCGGCAATGGAATTTCGTTGATCATCTTCGCCGGAATCGTCGCACGACTGCCGGCCGCCATTGCGCAGACGTTCGACTTGTATAAGGTCGGTCAGCTGAGTTTCATTCTGTTGGTAGCCTTGGCGGTCTTGATGGTGGCCGTCGTTGCCGCGATCGTCTTCCTGGAGAGCGGGCGGAGAAAAATTTCCGTTCAATATGCGAAACGGGTCATTGGTCGGCGTGTATACGGAGGGCAGAGCACACACATTCCGCTAAAGATCAACACGGCGGGTGTCATTCCTCCGATCTTCGCCTCTTCGATCATCGCGTTTCCGGCTACGATCGCGGGGTTTTTTGAGACGCCGTGGGTTAAGTCGATTGGAGCGCAGCTGGCCCCGGGCTCGTTGTTGTACACGCTGATGTATGTGGGGCTCATTCTCTTTTTCTGTTTCTTTTACACGGCCGTGGTGCTGAACCCGGTTGATATGGCCGACAACATGAAGAAATACGGTGGCTTCATTCCCGGCATTCGTCCCGGACAGCGGACGTCGGACTATATCTATAAGGTACTGACGCGGATCACGTTCGCCGGAGCGATCTATCTGGCGATCGTGTGCGTCATCCCAGAGTTCTTGATCTATAAGTTGAACGTTCCTTTCTATTTTGGTGGCACGTCGCTCTTGATCGTGATTGGTGTCGGGTTGGATACGGCGCAGCAGATCGAGTCCCACATGCTGATGCGCAATTATGAAGGGTTTCTTGGAAAAGGCATGGGCCCCCTGCGTGGTCGGAGCGGTTGAGGACGATCATGCGAGTGGTGTTTCTCGGCGCACCGGGAGTGGGGAAAGGCACGCAGGCTGATCGAGTAGTCGAGGCGTTCAAGATTGCAAAAATTTCGACCGGCGATCTGCTGCGAGGAGCCGTTAGAAACCAGACGAAGCTTGGGCTCGAAGCCAAGGAATACATGGATCAGGGAAAGCTGGTCCCTGATTCGGTCGTGATCGGGTTAGTGCGGGAAAAGCTGAACGAAGCTGGTTGTGCTAGTGGGTTTGTTTTGGATGGTTTTCCGAGAACCACGCCGCAAGCGGATGAACTGGGGCAGGCATTAGGGGAAAAACGGATGCCCCTCGATCGCGTGGTGAACTTTGAGGTTCCTCGGGAGGCGATCGTCAGACGACTGAGCGGCCGGCGAAGTTGTCCGAAGTGTCAAGCGACGTTCCATGTTGATTTCTCGCCGCCCAAGCAAGATGGGGTGTGCGACCGCTGTGGCGAGTTGCTCGTTCAACGGAGTGATGATCGGCGAGAAGCGATTGAAACGCGGCTCAAGGTGTACGAGGAGCAAACGGCGCTGCTCATTCGATACTATGAAGACAAGCGGCTCCTTACTCACTTGGATGCATCTGAGGCCGTCGATGCGGTGTTTGCAAAGTTGATGAAGGTGCTCGAGCCGTACAGGGCAACATGATCATCCTCAAGACGCCTGACGAAATTGAGGTCATGGCCAAGGCGTCGAGAGTAGTAGCAGAAACGTTAGAGGTGCTCAAGAAGGTTGTGCGGGTCGGGCTGACTACCGATGAGCTTGATGCTCTGGCGGAGACGGAGATTTTGGCTCGCAACGCCAAGCCGGCGTTTAAGGGGTATCGGAATTATCCAAAAACGCTGTGTGCATCGGTGAACGAGCAGGTGGTTCACGGGATACCCTCCAAACGGAAACTGAAGGAGGGGGACATAATCGGGCTCGATCTGGGGGCAATCGTCGATGGATTCTACGGCGACTCGGCAGTGACGGTGATGATCGGTGAGGTTGGCGAGAAGGCTGCCAAGTTAGTCCAGGTGACGGAAGAAGCCTTGATGCTCGGCATTGAACAGGCGACGGTAGGCCGCCGCTTGTCGGACATCTCGCATGCGATTCAACGCCATGTGGAGGCCGCAGGATATTCTGTTGTGGCAGAGTTTGTCGGCCACGGGATCGGCCGCCAATTGCATGAGGAGCCGCAAGTGCCGAACTATGGCAGGCCTGGACAGGGACCAAGACTACAAGCGGGGATGGTTCTTGCGATTGAGCCGATGGTGAACATGGGTGGAAGTGCGGTCCGAGTGTTGGATGATCGGTGGACGGCAGTGACGGCAGACGGAAGTCTCTCGGCTCATTTTGAACATACGATTGCGGTTCAATCGAGCGGGCCAGCCAGAATTCTGAGCCAGTTGTAAAGGGGGGGGCGAATTGGCCGTTAGACGGAAGAAAGGATAACGATTCGTGCCGAAGGAGGACATGATTGAAATACAGGGCACGGTCGCCGAAACGTTACCGAACGCGATGTTTCGCGTCCAGCTCGATAATGGCCACAAAATTCTCGCACATATCTCGGGGAAAATGCGGATGCATTTTATTCGCATCCTGCCTGGAGACAAGGTCACTGTTGAGATGTCGCCCTACGATCTGACGAGGGGGCGTATCACGTATCGCTTTAAGTAGGTCAGCAGGAGTGTGGACAGTCATGAAAGTCAAATCGTCGGTTAAGCCGATTTGTGCCAAGTGTAAAGTGGTGAGGCGGCGAGGCGTTGTCCGAATCCTCTGCGAAAATCCTCGGCACAAGCAGAGGCAAGGGTGAGCAGGACGCCACGACCAGTCGCCTGCTCGCGCAATGTGCGGCCTCGGAAGGCCCTGGTTGGGCGCGCGTATAAAAGGCTGGTCGGGCCATCCTGCAGGATGTAGAAGGGAGAACCAAATGGCACGTATCGCCGGAGTGGATTTGCCGAGAGAGAAGCGAATCGATATAGGTCTGACCTATATCTTTGGAATCGGACGGGCATCGGCGGTGCAGATTCTGACGAAGGCCGGTGTGGACGGTGCGATCCGGGTCAAGGACCTGAGCGAAGACAAGATTGTGAAGCTCCGTGAAATCATCGAGCAAGATTATCAGGTTGAAGGCGATCTTCGGAAGACGTTTTCTATGAATATCAAGCGTTTGATCGACACTGGAACGTACCGTGGCCTGCGCCACCGCAAGGGGCTTCCGGTCCGCGGACAGCGGTCAAAAACCAATGCGCGTACAAGAAAAGGCAAGCGAGCAGGGGTAGGGAGCAAACCAAGGCCGGCAACAAAACCAACACCGACAGCCTGACATCTGTCACGTAGCCACTAGGGAGTTTGTATGAGCGTCAAAAAGGGGAAGCGGAAAGAGCGCCGTATCGTACAGAATGGGGTCGCTCACGTGCAAGCGTCCTTCAACAATACCATTGTGACGATCACCGACATGAGCGGCAATACAGTGGTCTGGGCGAGTGCGGGAAATCAGGGGTTTAAAGGGTCCCGCAAAAGCACACCCTTTGCGGCGCAGCGAGCGGGCGAAGCGGCAGCCCGTAAAGCAATGGAAAGTGGTATGCGCCAGATCGATGTCTACGTGAATGGACCGGGAGCTGGGCGTGAATCAGCGATCCGATCTTTGCAGGCAGCGGGATTACGGATTAATTTGATTCGCGATGTGACACCGATTCCGCACAACGGATGCCGTCCGCCCAAGCGCAGAAGAGTGTGAGAACGACGTTAAACGTTGATCGTTAATCGCAAAAGAGCAGGACAGCGATTCCACGTTTAACGAATGACGATTCACGAGGAGGAAGCAGTGGCAAAGTATCGTGGTCCTGTCTGTCGACTCTGTCGGCGAGAAGGTGAAAAGCTGTTCTTGAAGGGCTCGCGCTGCATGACGGAGAAATGCGCGATTGAGCGTCGGAGTTATCCTCCGGGGCAACATGGCCAAGCTCGTCAGCGGATTTCCGACTATAGCACCCAGTTGCGCGAAAAACAGAAGCTACGGCGCATATATGGTCTTCAGGAACGGCAGTTCCGCGGTATCTTCGAGCGTGCGGAGCGACAATCCGGTGTTACTGGTGAGGCGCTGCTTCAACTCCTCGAATGCCGGCTCGATAACGTTGCGTACCGATTGGGATTTGGGGCCTCGCGTAAGGAAGCCCGCCAACTGGTCGGTCATGGGCACGTGACGGTGAATGGCCGCAAGCTGAATGTTCCGGGAGCGCTGGTGAAGGCCGGCGACGTTGTCGAAGTGCGGGAACGAAGTCGGACGTTGGTTCCGATCCAGGCTGCGCTTGAGGCGGTGGATGGACGCGGGATTCCCGAATGGCTGGAGTTGGACAAGGCGACCTTTAAGGGGACCGTGAAGGCGCTCCCCACAAAGAGTCAGATTGTTCTTCCGGTCAACGAGCAATTGGTCGTGGAATTATATTCGAGATAGAACAGTGATTCGAGAGAGATGGTGGTTGTCAGTAGAGGCGATGGGTGCTCGATGACCAGGCTACTCGATGAGATGAAGGGGGAGTCATGATCAAAGCAATGAAAGACTTTCAGATCCCGATGCGGGTGGAAGTCGACAAGGACACACTTTCTCCGACGTTCGGTCGATTTACCACCGAAGCGTTTGAACGGGGATTCGGCACGACAGTCGGCAATGCATTGCGGCGCGTGCTGTTGTCCTCCTTGACCGGCGCGGCGGTAACGACGGTTAAAATCGAAGGGGTACTGCACGAATTTTCCACGATCCCCGGCGTGACGGAAGATGTCACGTCGATCATCTTGAACGTCAAAGGGTTACGGCTGGCATTGCACACGGATAAACCCAAAACGATCCGGTTGAAGAAGAAGGGACCGGGTGAAGCCAAAGGTTCGGACATTATCCATGATGCGGACCTTACGATCCTGACGCCCAATCTACATATCGCCACGCTAGACAAGGATGCCACGTTGGACATTGAGATGACCGTGAAGCACGGACGCGGATATGCTCCAGCTGAACGTAATAAGGAGGAAGGTCTCCCCATCGGGGTCATCGCGATCGACTCCATTTTCTCGCCAATTAAGCGGGTCAATTTTCACGTGGAGAATGCCCGTGTCGGGCGCATGACTGATTACGACAAGTTGATGTTGGAAATTTGGACGGATGGGACGATCGCCCCGCGCGATGCGCTGTCGACCGCCGCGAGCATTCTCCGCGACCACGTGGATATCTTTATCAATCCTGAAGAGCGTGTCGAAGGGCGGGCCGAGGCGGGGGCTGATGAGTCTCAGCGTGAGGTCAATAAGCATCTGTTCCGGAGTGTGAACGAACTGGAATTGTCAGTACGCGCGGCAAATTGCTTGAAGAACGCGAATATCAAGACGATTGCGGATTTGGTGCAGAAGACCGAAGGCGAGATGTTGAAGACCAAGAATTTCGGGAAAAAATCCTTGAATGAGATCAAGGAGATTTTGTCGGAGATGGGTTTGACCCTCGGAGCGAAACTGGAGGGCTCCACTCCGAAAAATGGCAATCCATAGTCTCTAACGAGCAGCGCAAGAGAGGGTACCGTGCGTCACCGAAAGAAGGGTAGACAGCTAGGGCGGCAGACCAAACATCGATGGGCTTTATTCAGAAGCTTGGTTACCTCCCTCCTTGAACATGAACGCATCGAAACGACCCAGGCGAAGGCTAAAGAAATTCGAGGCTTTACCGATCGGATGATTTCCTTGGGGAAGCAGGGCACTTTACCGGCCAGACGTCGAGCCTTGAGTTTCCTCCGGAGTAAGGAAGTCGTCGCAAAACTGTTCAGTGATGTGGCGGCACGCTTCAAGAATCGTCCCGGCGGGTATACCAGGACGGTGAAAACTCGCCAACGCATGGGAGATGCGGCTGAATTGGTTGCGATCGAACTCGTAGCGAGACCTGAGACGACGTCGAACAGAAAGCAGACTGCAGCTGCTCAGTCCCCCTCAAGCGAGAAAGCCGGCTAGGCTTCCGACCCCTTGCACGGCATACGGGTGGTGTGGCCCGAATCATCCGCGTTGATCGCACATCGATAGCCGAGCTTTAAGTGACTTCCATCATCTGAAACATGGCGTGACGACGGCATCCGTTTACTTGCCCCATGGCACATGCTATTATCGTGCCAGGCATTGTTGAACGAGGAATACCACGTACCGTGTGGCGACACTGGGCCCAACGAAGTTTATTTGCCATCAGCGTAATTCTGGCTTGCTTTCTCGCCTATCTACTCCTGACGAATTCCACATCAGTTCCCACACCAACCACGACGGCGCCTGGCTCGATCGATCAAGCTGATGCCACAATCTCGAATTTTACGTTTACTCAGACGAAGGGTGCGACTGTTCAATGGCAAGTTCAAGCGCAACAAGCGCGGCTTTTTGAACAGGACAAGCGCGCCCTGCTTCAGACTGTGGCCGTGACCTTGTTTGGTCAGCAGGGGAAGGAGCTGACCGTGACGGGCGAGGAAGGGACACTGGATACCGCCACGAAGAACTTTATACTCGCGAATCGAACTGCCCCGCTCGTCGTGGAGACGACGAGTGGGTATATCATATACACGAATCACCTCGCATGGACCGATCAAACGCGAGAGATCAGAACGCAGGATCCCGTGCGCATTGTCGGTCATGGATTGGAAGTCAGGGGGCGTGGCCTCCTGGGACATCTGGACACGGAAGAGTTTGAAGTACTTGAGGACGTCCATGTGGATTTGGTTCCTGCTTCTTAACATTCTGACAGTCGGTGTTCCCTCACACGGTCGATCAGAAGAGGCCAGCCCTCCAAAGGGAGCGGCCGATCAGACGGTCAGTACCACCATTACCGCCAAGAAAATGACCGTCAAGAATCACGATAACCAAGCCGTCTTTGAGGGAACGGTCGTGCTCACGCGAGGGGCACTGGTTGTGTATTCCGATCGGATGGTTGTTTTGTTTAAACCGCAAGAGGCTGGCGGGGAAGATGATCGCCATTCGCGTGATTCGACAAAGAGCACGACTGCCTCAAAGGGGTCGGATGTGATGCCGACCGTCTCAAACCGTACGTTGAACCGCATCGAGGCGACGGGGAGAGTTAAGATTGAAAAAGAATCCGGGACTGCGACCTGTGAGAAGGCCGTGTACTATCAGAACGAAGAAAAAATCGTACTGACGGGAAATCCTGTGGCATGGGACAAAGGTACCAGGGTGAGCGGGAAGCAGATCACGATGTTTCTGGCGGAAGATCGAAGTGTCGTGGAGGGCGGTTCCCACGTTCGCATCGAACCGGAAGGAGGGGGCACTAAGTGAGAGAGGTCGTAGAACCCAATGCCTCGCCCAGTCTCGGTGGGAGAGAATTTCCCGAGATTGCCTGTTTGAGCGCAAGAGGACTGGTCAAGGGGTTTCGCGGCCGAAAAGTCGTGAAAGGAGTCTTCGTTGAAGTCAGATCCGGAGAAGTAGTCGGGCTCTTGGGACCGAACGGGGCAGGTAAGACGACTATTTTCGATATAATGGTGGGACTCTGCCAGCCGGACGAAGGACAGATCACTCTCAATGGGGATATCATCACCGATTTGCCGATGTATAAGCGAGCGCGCAAGGGCATCGGGTACTTACCTCAAGAGTCCTCGGTGTTCCGCCGCCTGTCCGTAGAGAACAATATTCTCGCAATTCTAGAAATGCTGGATTACTCTCAGACCGAACGGGCCGAACGCGTTGATGCACTACTGAAAGAGCTCGACTTGAGTCATATTCGGACGAGTATGGCCTATGCGTTATCTGGTGGTGAACGGAGACGGTTGGAGATCACACGTGCGCTGGCGACAAACCCCTCTTTTATGCTCTTGGATGAACCATTCGCAGGGATCGATCCGATCGCCGTTGCTGACATTCAACAAATCGTCATTCGACTGAAAGACAAAGGCATCGGAATCCTTATAACCGACCATAACGTGCAAGAAACTCTGTCGATTACCGACCGGGCGTATATTATCAACGAAGGCCTGATCCTGGAATCCGGGCCTCCTGATGTGATTGTAAAAAGTGAAACCGCGCGAGCAGTATATTTAGGAGAACGGTTCAAGCTCTAGCCGGTCGATTCCGTGGAGTGCCATGAAACTGAGACTGGACCTTAGACTCAGCCAAAAGCTGATCATGACCCCGCAATTGCAGCAGGCGATCAAGCTGCTGCAGTTGTCTCGCTTAGAACTCCAGCAGAGCCTCTCACAGCATATGATGGAAAATCCTTTGCTCGAAGAAGCGCCGGCTGAAACACAAGAAGGTGAGGCGGAGAACGTTGATGATCAGAAGGAGGAAAATACAGCGTCTGCGGGGCAGGAACAATCGAATGAAGAGCAATCAACCCCCGAGGAACGTGATACGGCTGATGAAGTCTCGGCATCCGGATGGGAGGAGTATTATGGAACCGATCGTCGCATGGGGGGTGGGGAATACGCTTCGTCGTCGCAGGAGGAGTTTCCCTCTTATGAGCAGACGCTAGCCAAACCTACCTCGTTGGAAGATCATTTAGTCTGGCAACTGTCTCTTTCTGGACTGTCCGATCGTGAGAAAGCTATCGGCCGATTGCTCATCGGGAACCTCGATGACGACGGGTATCTCCGCACGCCATTGGCCGAGATCGTCAGCGGGACCGATTTTAGTGAAGCGGAGGCAGAATCAGTTCTCAAGGATGTGCAGAGCTTCGATCCGACCGGGGTGGCTGCGAGGGATTTGTCTGAATGTTTGATGCTGCAGTTCGGCCATTTGGGCAAGAGTCCCATGGGGTCGCTCGGTGCCCGTCCCGGAGCACTGAAGGGGTCGGTTGTCGAAGGTATCGTGCAACACCATCTAAAGGATTTGGAGAAAAAACAATACGCCCGCATCGCGAAAGCGTTAGATGTGACGGTTGAGGAGGTGTTTCAGGCGACCAAGGTTATCGAATCACTTGAACCGAAGCCCGCTCGACCGTTCTCCAACACCCAGAATTATGCCATCGTGCCTGACGTGTTTGTGGTGAAGAAGGAAGGGGAATGGGTGGTCTTGCTGAACGATGACGGTCTGCCGCGCATGCGGATCAGCCAGGATTATAGAAAACTCATGACGTCGAATCGCGACGGATTGGGTGAGACAAAAGCCTATCTTGAGGAAAGATTTCGGGCGGCTCAATGGGTCATACGGAGTATCGAGCAACGAAACAAGACGATCGTGAAGGTGGTATCGAGTATCGTCAAGTTTCAGGAGCAGTTTTTTGAGCACGGGGTACAATACCTCAAGCCACTTGTTCTGAAGCAGGTTGCTGAAGACATCGGCATGCACGAGTCGACGATCAGCCGGGTCACGGCCAATAAATACATGCATTGCCCGCAAGGTATGCTCGAACTAAAATTCTTTTTTAACGCGGGACTTCAGCGGGCTGATCAGCCCATGGATATGTTGTCTTCAGTTACGGTTCGAGAGATGATTCGGAAAATGGTGGCCGAAGAGGACGCGCGGCGGCCATTGAAGGATGAAGAGATTGCTGCGCGGTTGCGCGATCAGCAAATTCTGATCGCGCGACGGACTGTGGCTAAATATCGCGCTGAAGAGAACATTCCCTCTGCGAACCAACGTAAACGGTTCTTTTGACGCAGCAGTCCCGGTGCAGAGTTGTTACCCACCATCTGGCCCGTCTTTCCGGTGACAAACGTGATCATCGTGCGGTCATAGGTGGCCGAGCTTGACGGTGGGGTCTCTGTAGCAATCGACAGGAGCTAAGGTGATGCAAATCACCGGCAGACAGCTGGTCATCACACCGGCTATACGACGGCATGTCGAATCCAGGTTGGCTCGACTAGATCGATACGACGTGCGGATCGCACACATTGCCGTGATTCTCGGGGTCAACAAGCTCCAGCATACGGCGGAAGTCGTCTGTACGCTCCAGGGGAAGCGGGTGCAGGCAAAAGTGTCAACCCAGGAAATGTATGCCTCTATTGATCAGGCTGTCACTCGACTTGAGGCACAAATCCGAAAGCGCAAGGAACGTCTCGTCGATCACAAAGGCCTGAAGAAGCGGGTGTATTCGATAAGCGGGCACAGCGTACCGGAGAGTATTGACGGCATTGATGTGATAAGTCTCTCAACCTCGATGCTTTCATTCGACGAAGCGAAAAGGCGGCTGGAATCCACTCCTGGCTCTCTCGTGGTGTTTAGAAATTCGATATCCGGGAAGCTGCAAATCCTAAAGCGTCTTGTGAATGGACGCATGGCATTGATTGATCCCTCACAGTGAACCCTCATGGCAGGCCTCAAACTCGTCGTTGTCAGTGGTCTCTCAGGGTCTGGAAAGTCCCACGCCCTCAACTGCTTTGAGGACGCGGGATATTTCTGCATTGATAACCTGCCCCCAGCTTTGCTCCCGACGTTTGTGGATCTCTGCAACCAGCAAGGTGGTGAAATCAAAAATGTGGGTCTTGGAATTGACGTGCGTGAACGGGTGTTCTTTGCCGATCTGATCGGCATATTAGAGCGAATAAAGTCCCTCGGTCACTCAGTTGAGTTGTTGTTTTTTGAAGCCCGAGAGGAGGTGCTGGTACGTCGCTTTTCCGAATCTCGCCGCCCTCATCCGCTCTTGCCTCACCTCCCAGTATTAGAAGGCGTACGGTTTGAAAAAGAGCGTCTTCAGGAAATGCGCCGTCACGCTGATCGAATTATTGATACGTCGGATCTAACGGTGCACGACTTGCGTGAACTTTTGGTAAGACAGTTTCGGGACGATTCAGTCCCGAGGCCCCTGACCATTTCCTTGCTCACATTTGGGTTTAAGTTTGGTGTGCCGTACGATGTGGACCTTCTCTTCGACGTTCGTTTTCTTCGCAATCCATTCTTCGTGCAGGATCTGAAGCCCCTGACAGGGGAGGATCCGAGAGTACGGAGTTTTGTGCTCGGCAATCCTGATGCGATCGCCTTTATCGAGAAATTGGATAACTTATTTCAGTTCTTGATTCCGCTCTTTGAACGTGAACATCGCAGCTATCTGAACGTTGGCATCGGCTGTACTGGCGGGCGACATCGATCGGTTGCCATCGCCCTGCGTCTCCAAGAAAGCTTCGCCGCGAGGGGATACCAGGTCAGCGTGATCCATCGCGATCTCCACAAATCATAGTGTCGCGGCAACCAGCGGTCGTGCCTCGACAGATCCCCCCGGTTTCTTGACAGCTCTCATGCATGAACTATACTTCCCTTATGTATCGCAGTGGTACGCTGCGGTCCCGATAGGTTAGATGCAGGCCGATGCCAAAAACAGGACCGATGATTACGGATCATCCTGGGACAGCGCTTCAGCCATCCATCTAAATAACCTTCCGCAAACCAAAGCGAATCGGGAGAAACAACCAATTCGAAGAATGCAGCTTGGTTAATTTGGCGGGTTGAGTATGAAGGGCAAGAGCAATGACCGGTACGAAAGTACGAAAAAGATTTGCCATTTCCCGATAGTAGTGTACGGTTCGAGGTACCTATGCTGAGTTCACTCAAGAGTTTAGTTGAAACAGATATTGTCTCGATGCTGACGCCGAAACGTCAGCTCGTCGGGCTCGATATCGGATCAAGCGGCATCAAGCTGGTTCAGCTGAAGGAGAATCGTGGGCGGTACGTGTTGCAGAAGTTCGGGGTAAAACCGCTTGAGCCGGAAGTCATCGTTGACGGAACCGTAATGGATGAAGGCCGGGTCGTTTCGGCCATTCGTGAGTTGTTTGAAGAGCTCAACGTTAAGGTGAAGCAGGTGGCAGTGTCCATATCGGGCCACGCGGTGATTATTAAGAAGATCAGTCTACCACCCATGCCGGATGAGGAATTGGAAGGCCAGGTGAGGCTCGCGGCGGAACAGTACATTCCGTTCGATATCAATGAGGTCAACATCGATTTTCACGTTCTGCCTCCAGCTGAGGGAGGAAGCGACGCGCAAGGCGAGATGTCGGTCATCTTAGTTGCGGCTAAGAAGGATAAAATCAACGAGTTGACCGAACTCGTGAAAGGAGCAGGGCTGTTACCCTTGGTCATGGACGTCGATGCTTTTGCCATCGAGAATATGCACGGGGTTAACTACCCCGTTGCACAGGACGAGACGACCGCGCTTGTCAACATTGGCGCCAGCGTGATGAACGTCAACATCGTTCGAGGTGGAACATCTCTGTTTACCCGCGACATTCCGATTGGTGGGAATCGATACACGGAGGCGATCCAACGGGAGTTGGGAATGTCCTACGAGGATGCCGAGGCCACAAAGAAAGGCGAACGTTCAGCTGGGGCCAACCAAGAAGCAGTCAATGGTGTCATCGACAGTGTGAATGCCGAGGTAGCATCGGAAATCGCGAGGACGATCGATTATTTCAAGTCAACCATGACGGATTCAGACATTCAGCAGGTTCTCTTGTGTGGGGGAGGCTCGCGGGCCAAGGGACTTGTCCAACAGCTTCATGACCGCATGCAGGTTCCTGTCGAGATCGCCAATCCCTTCAATGAAGTGGATACCTCGGGCAGTGATTTTGACCAGGAAACTTTGGCCGACCTCGGACCCCTTGCTGCTGTGAGTATGGGACTCGCGCTCAGATCGGTAGGAGACCGATGATCCGAATTAATCTATTGCCTGGGCCCAAAGGGCGGCAGGCGAAGCCGCAGTATGATGTCAGGGCTCAGGCTTTATTGGGTGTCGGACTCGTGGTGATTACTCTAGCAGGATGCTGGTGGTATTCCACGGCACTCGATACGGAGCTTGAAGGCAAGCATGCAGAAAAGCAGGATAAGGAAAAGCAGGTTGCACAGCTCAAAGAACAGGTCAAACAAGTTGCGGACTTCGAACAACGCAAGAAAATATTGGAAGATAAGAATCGAATCATCGACCAACTGGAAAAATCACGCGTTGGTCCAGTGAAAGTGCTGGATCATGTCAGCCAAAGTTTGGAGCCGTTGAAGCTGTGGTTAGTCAGAGTGGGGATAAACGGACAAAATATTGAGCTTGAGGGTCGTGCGATGACGAACGACGACGTAGTGGAATTCGTTAATAACCTTCGCCGCACGGACTACTTCATGAATATCGATCTTCAGGAGAGTAAGGCTGCCACGGAGAGCCAGGTCAATCTCTATCAGTTTAAGCTCAACTTCCGTCTGAAGAGTTAAGTTGCCATGAAATTACCAGAGCTCAACATTGACGTTCTTCGAACCATTCCGTTGTTGCAGAAAGTAGGGCTTCTCGCGCTCGTCCTGGCCGGCATCCTGGTTGCGTTTTACTATCAAATCGTGGAGCCCAAGTCTGCAGAAATCGAAGGACTTCAAGGAGACATTGCAAAGCTGGACACTGAAATTCAAACGTTGACCATCAAAGTCAAACATCTTGATGAGTTGATTGCTGCGAGCAAGCAGCTGGAGATCGAACTAGCCAAGAAGAAGGAACGGCTTCCTCCGGAAGAGGAAGCGGTGATGCTTTTGAAACAGGTATCTGACCTGGGCGTGCGCTTGGGGTTGGATATCAGGTTATGGAGGCCGGGTACCAAGACGGAAGACGCGTCGAAACTGTTCGTTCGCATGCCTGTCAATGTCGAGGTGTCCGGCGGGTATCACACTGCGGCAATTTTCTTCGATCGTATCAACAGTCTTCCGCGAATCATCACTGTGTCTGGGTTGAAAATGGGATCGCCGAAGATTGAAAAGGGACGAGTGGTGACGCAAACCGTGTTTGATCTCGTGGCGTATGCGGCGCCACAAGAAAACAAAGTTGTCGCTGCAGTGCCGGCTGCAGCTCCGAAGAAGTAAACGGAGAACGAACGTTGTCGTCGAGGGTTACGGCGATCATAAGAATGCGAAGGCAAAGCGCGATGACAAAGATTGCGACGGGAATTGGCACGGTAGGAGTGGCAATGTTGATCATGCTCGGGGAGCCCGTGTGGGCCGGTACAGACCTGATTGCGACGATGAAGCAGATTGGGCCTATGAGGCAAGATTCCGTCAAGGCACCTGCTGTGACCGATGTTGGGAGACAGACACCGTCACCAGCAGTCGCAGCGTCTGTTGGAGATTCGACTGCCGGGGCTAGCGAAGGGGCGCCCTCTCCTGAGTCGGCGACCACACCACGCTCGTATGATCCATCGGGCCGTCGGGATCCGTTCGCTCCCATCGTCCAGCAATTGGGGCTCGGTCCGGTCGATCAAACCCTACCTCCTCTGCAACGAGTCGGTCTGACAGAAATGAATCTCATCGCCATTGTGTGGGGGTCTTACGGATACACCGCGATGGTTCAGATGCCGGACGGAAACGGCTATGCCGTGCGGCGTGGAACACGGATCGGCCCCAATAACGGGGTCGTGAGCGCGATTACGGAGAAGGGCATTATCGTTCAAGAGCGGTTTACGGATGTCTATGGGAAAAAACAGGAGCGAGAATATGTCAAGCTCCTCCATCCGAAAGAGGGCGTAGAATGAAACCAACGACGTGCGGAACAAACAATCTGGTTCGTGTATGGGGAACCGTGGGGGTTGTGGGCCTCCTGATGCTGATGCCTCCGGTAGGGGCTCGAGCGACCCTGCCGAGCGACGAAGCGGCTGCAGTGGGGGATCGTGCTACCACCATTGAACCGAGGCCAGTTGAGGCGCTGCCCGCCCAAATGTTGACCGGCCTGGATCTCCGCCGCGAGCAAAACGCGGTGACCGTGGTGATCTCAGGAGATGGAAAGATTTCTCATGAAGCGCGACTTCTCGATGAACGCAGGCTCGTCGTTGATATTCCGCAAGTGGCATCTGCATTACCGAAACCAATGATGGCAGTTCATCATTCCGTTTTGACGAGGATTCGCCTCGGTTATCATCCCGATAAAGTCCGAGTAGTGATGGATTTGGCAAGCCCTGCCACATTTTCTGTCGAACCGCAGGGAACGCAGCTGCTGATCAGATTGACCGAGGACACGCCGAGTCACGTCGTTCCAACGAATGGGGCGTCTGAAGCCGTATCGCCGTCGGATCGCGCCACAGAACCACAAATAGAACAGGAACCAGGGCGGGTCTGGCAGAATCCGAAACATGCGCGAGCCGTCCCTGCCATTAAGCGGACGTCGGTACGGCTCCAGGTTCGTCCGGTCCAAATGACGAGTGACGGGGATAGTGGGAATAAGGGGGTGCCGAAAGACGATCTTGTCCTTGGAGAAACACGGTATGTGGGGCGCCGCATCTCGCTGGACTTCCAACAGGCTGACATCAGCAATGTTTTACGGCTGATTGCTGAAGTCAGTGGTTTCAACATCGTAATCGGCGAGGGCGTGAAGAGCAAGGTCACGATGAAATTGGTGAGCGTACCCTGGGATCAGGCACTCGACATGATCTTGAAGATGAATGGTCTAGGACAAATCAAGCAGGGGAACATTCTTTGGGTCGACTCACTGGCAAATATCGCCAAACAGCAGGATGAAGAAGCGCGGGCGAAGGATGCCAAGACGAAAGCGGAAGAATTGGTTGACCGGGTCTTCTATATTAGGAATTTGCAATCGCAAGAACTCATGACGGCCTTGATGCGGTACCTGAGCCCACGGGGCGTCATGCAGCAGAGCCAGGGAAGCAATGCACTGATCGTCCGCGATACCGAATCAAGGATGGCGACCATCAAGCAGCTCATCGAAGGCCTCGACCTTCAAGTCCCTCAGGTTCAGATTGAGGCGAGAATCGTCGAGGCGGATACTGTCTATACCAGGGGGCTTGGGATTCAGTGGGGAGTCTCGAATCAGAACATTACCGGTAGCAATTTCAGTGGCGTCGGAAATATTACAGGGCCATATGTTCCCGGAGCGGGAACAACGCCCACATCCATTCCGACGGACTTCATTGTGAACTTGCCGGCCCAAGTTTCTGGATTGCCGGCTGTGCCGACAATCGGCTATACATTTGGCAAGTTACCACTGGGCTTCGCGTTGGATCTGCGGCTTTCAGCCGGAGAATTGCTCGGCTTGTCGAAGGTCATCGCTGCTCCCAAGATCATCACACTGGATAAGCAAGAAGCAAAGATCTCGCAGGGCGAGTCGATACCATTTCAGACAACCTCATTACAGGGTACCCAGACCACCTTTGTGGATGCCAATCTGGAATTGAACGTGACGCCTCAAATCACCTCCAGAGATCCGAAGGAGACGGGGAAGCTGATTAGGATGAGGGTCCGGACTACTCGGAACGCGGTCGGGGCCAGAAGCAACCCGGCCGGCCCGAGTATTGATCGGCGCGAGGCCACCACCCAGGTGAATGTTCGTGACGGCGAGACCATGGTGATCGGCGGGATATTCATCGACACGCAGAACAACAATGTGCAAGGGATTCCGTACTTGTCCCGTATCCCGGTGCTCGGATGGTTGTTCAAGAACAAATCTGAAAGTGTGTCGAAGCAAGAGCTCTTGATTTTCTTGACGCCTCAAATCGTCCAGACCTAAGCATGTCTATTGCACCGTCTCAAGACGCGATCTTAAGATAACAGTGAATGTGAGCGAGTCTCTTGTAGAGACTCGCTCGCGTACCTCTCCATCGCCATCTTCTTTCCCCCTGACAGTGTGAGATTGGCTTGGGCCCATCGCGGCACTAGGAGATGGGTCTCACCGCTTATTTGAGAGCACGTGCTTCATGGGACAAAATGTAAACTGTCCTTATGGCAAGTAATCCCCTAGCGGATGGTGTAGGAGAGCGGTAAGCCATCCATGCGAGTCATCCCAAAATCATTTTAGTTTTCGCACCGTTGTGCTACCATCCCTCCGGTTCTTACTCCTGCTGCAGCACAGGATCGGCGAATCACCTGAATAGGGTGAACAACCCAGTGCCAAGGGGCTGAGGAAATGGGTGTGGAGATTGGTGCGTCACGGCGCCCATAGTTGTCGTAGGGCACTATGAGAACAGAACTTGAGCAAATCATTCCCGTGGCATTAGGAGAGAGAAGCTACGACATTGTCATTCGACCTGGCCTTCTCCTGGAGGCAGGAGAACGCCTCACAAATCTGGTGCAAGGCCGACGAGTCGGTGTTGTTACGGATCGCCACGTGGCCAGGCACTATTTACCGGCAACACTCAGATCACTGAAAAGCGCAGGGTTCGATCCTGCTCCCATCGTACTGGCGCCCGGCGAGCGAACAAAGACATTGTCGACAGTCGGGGCCATTCTTGATGAGCTGGCCAGGAACAAATTCGAACGAAAGTCATTTCTGATCGCGCTGGGCGGAGGAGTCATCGGTGACTTGACAGGCTTTGCGGCGGCAATCTATCAGCGGGGTATTCCCTTTGTGCAAGTGCCAACGACGTTAGTTGCTCAAGTAGATTCCAGTGTGGGAGGAAAAACAGGGGTTGATCATCCGTTGGGAAAGAATCTCTTCGGTGCGTTTCATCAGCCGAGAGCCGTCCTGATCGATCCCGTCACGCTTCGAACGCTTCCACGCCGCGAATGGGTAGCCGGGATCGCGGAAGTCATCAAGTACGGCATCATCGCCGACGAAGCGTTTTTTTCGTTTCTCGAACAATCCATCGCATCATTGCTTCAGCTCGACGAGCGAACAGTATTGCGGGTGATCTCACGGTCGTGTGAAATTAAAGCGCAAGTCGTTGCCGATGATGAGCGAGAATCGGATCGACGGCGCATCCTCAATTATGGCCACACGATCGGTCATGCGCTGGAATCCCTTGCGGGATATCGGGGGATGATTCATGGCGAAGCGGTGGGGATCGGATTGGTTCAAGAAGCGGACCTCGCGCACCATTTGGGGCTCTGCCAACGCGAGGTCGTCGAGAGAATCAGGAAGTTGGTCGGTTGCGCCGGTCTTGCAGAAACGATTCCGAGCGTGTCGTTCCGATCACTCTGGGCGGCCATGCAGCACGATAAAAAGGTATTGAATGGCCAGGTAATCGGAGTATGGCCGGTGCGCATCGGAGAGGTGGTGATTCGGCCGCTGGACCGACGAGCCTGCGAAGAGTGGTACCACAGCCGCTTTGGACGTAACGACCACTCGAAGCCTCGTCGCCGGTCAAGAATGAATCGTTCCAGTATTAGACGCGGGAGGCGCGGGTAACGCCAGAATGTCGACGAAACGAACACTCTCAATCGATCAACTTGAGCAGGCCTTGCGAGAAAAAACCCGCGAAGTCGACGTCTTGCATCGAATCACCGATTCGATCAGCAACACGCTGGATCTCGAAGCGGTCTTGAAACACATCGTGGAGGTGGTCGTAGAAGTGACGAAAGCGGATGCCTGTCTCCTGTATCTTCTTTCTGAAGGTCGGGACGAGTTGATTCTGCGAGCGTCGAAGAATCCTCATCCCAAATTAATCGGAAGGATCACGCTCGGAATGGGGGAGGGCATCACAGGATGGGTGGCTCGTGAACGGACTCGGGTCGTGATCCCAAGCAATGCCAGTGAAGACTCGCGCTTTAAGTTCTTCCATAATCTTCCAGAGGATCGCCATCAAGCGTTCGTATCGGTCCCGATCATGGCAAAGAAGGAAGTCGTTGGAGTCATCAATGTCCAACACAAACGCCCCAAACGGTACCGGCCTGATGAGTTGGCTCTTCTTTCGACGATCGCCAATCAGGTCGGTGGAGCCATCGAGAACGCTCGCCTCTACGAACAGATGAGGCGCAAGGCTTTGCAAGTGGAAACGTTGTCGCAAGTGTCGGAGACAGTCGCATCGAATCGATTGATCGAAGATGTGTTACAGCTTCTCGTCACGATGACGGCACAGATGATGAACTCGAAAATCTGTTCGATCATGCTACTGGACGAAGCAAGTGGTGAGTTGAGAATCGCGGCGACGCAGAGTCTCAGCGAACAATATCGGCGAAAACCCAATCTGAAAGTCGGCCAAAGCATCAGCGGGCGTGCCGTGCAAGAACGGCGGCCGATTATCGTCGCCGATGTCACACAAGAGCGAGATTACATGTATCCGGATCTGGCGCGAAAAGAGGGGCTCTGCTCGCTCCTCTCCGTTCCGATGATGATTCGGGAAAAAGCCGTGGGAGTGATTAATTGCTATACGTCCGTTCCCCATGCGTTTTCGGCGGAGGAAGTAAAGCTGTTACAGGCCATCGCGAATCAAGTGGCCATTGCGATTGAGCACACCACGCTCCTGGAAAAATCCTTTGAGATGCAGGAAGCGCTGGCTGTCCGAAAGTTGTTGGAACGGGCGAAGGGATACCTGATGCGCTCAAAGAAGCTAACGGAGGAGGAGGCCTTCAAATTGATCCAGCGGCAGAGCATGGACCTTCGGAAATCCATGCGGGAAATTGCCGAGGCCGTGTTATTAGCCGGGGAGATCGAGGAACGGGCAGAAGAGCGACGAAGGTAGATATAGGATAGAAGCTTATGGAGCCTGGGAATCTCGTGATACTACAGGTTTCTTTGAGGGGGGATTGCGTTCGAGTTGTTCTTCGATGAGTTTTCGTTTGATCTCTTATACGTTCTTCCGCAAAGTTTCGATATCCACATCCTCCTGAGTGGTTTTCTCCTTTACAGGGCGGTGGACTGTGCGGTGGTAAGAGGAGGGACGGTAGCTGAGGGGATGATCTTATCGATATTGGGCGAGACTGGTCTAGAGACCAGGGCAAGGTAGCTGGTAATTCATAATCGACGACAAGTGTTGATTTGGTTGAGTGCGAGTTGCGATCCCTTTCAGACCGCCTTGCCGCTTCAGGTATAATTAATAAAGCTTCATATTGGTCAGCCCTGTGATGCCAGCATGTGATCAGCGTTGGTGCTATCGGACGCAATCATTGCTTGTTGCAAGCAACTTCCCACAAAGCTTGGTCAACACTATCCGGTTCAACTAGTACCCAGTTGCCTTTTTCTACATATGCCTCAGTGGGGTCACCGGTTCCCATATTGCCCCAGAAGACCGTGACTCTAAGCAGCCGCACACGCGTTTCCACGCAGTCGAATTGCTTTTGCATTTTCATAGACGAAAATCGGCTGGGGCTCCTCCCACCTTGCATTGTCTTAAAGTCAATTAATTGCCATATCATCACCAAAGCCCCTTTCCTATCAATAGTATCTGGATTGACGTACACTGTCATTGATCCGGCCAATTGGTTGTTTTTCTCAACCGGGACCCACTCCGCATAAGCCAGTTCACTATTAAGCCCCAGGAACGCCATCTGTAGCCAGAAACCAAAGACGTAACCCAGAGTCAACTTGAGCAATGGTCCCACGCGGTACCTCACGGTGCGTTGCTTGTGGATATGAGGGAAATGGCGAGGCGTGAAGGACATGGGTGACCAATCGAGAATTTCTGTACCACCTACCATAACGCTTACTTCGCTACCTCATGGTGATAGAGAAATCTTGACTCTGCATCCCTGTGAGCTCGATCACTCTCCTTTTTGCTTTACTGATTACCACAGCTCGCCCATTTCTATTCTCCCATCCCCTTGATGATGGCATACAGAAACTCGCAGCTGGGCGGATTGACGCTGTGATCGGGTACTGGCTGTCCTAGTCTGCTACCTCACTGCTACCGGGACAGGACAAACTAGCCCCATCAGCAGTCAAGAGACGTCGACATGCAAGCCTAACGCTACGGGTGCGACGCTGACCTCAAGACGAAAGAATTCTGTCAGGAATCCCCAGAGTTGAAATAGAGCCGAGCAATGGCCCAGAAGCTTTGGGTTCTGGCGCAAGAGACAGATCAACTGGCTCGAGACTATCAAAACCAGTTACCGCATAATGCGCAATGATAATCGAACGAAGGATGTAGCCCTGGAGCCCGTCTCCTTCCGCTAGTTCAGGCCGGTCTGAGTCACTGGTGGCGGTACCCGGTGACAGGTTGTCGCGATTCGGGTGCGTGCACAGTTCACATTCGCGACCTGGGGATGCTCGTCCACGCTGAGCGAAAGAGCGGGCATCATCGAGAGATCGGATAAACTGGGGACCTTCCGGGCCTGCTCGGCTCGCAGGACCGTCAGCTTCTCGAGAACGCAGTTTTGACTGCTTTCAAAAGAATTATTACTCACCGAGCAGTATCTTCCAATGGCATTGGTCAACCTGAGATACGCAGCGTCTTGGTCCCGCAACGCCTGGTTCAGCAAGACCTCAGGAGAATTTTGAGTTGCGCAGCCCCACAGTGGGGCTGCAATCAGCAGAAGCCGAATAGCCAGCCGTCCCATCTCATGTCCTCCTCGTGCTCGTGCCGACTCACGCGAGAAAAAAAACGCCCTTCCGGCTCTGAACTCGAGCCAAAAGGACGTCATTGTCCTCTCTTTTTATGTGGCTGGCGGAGAGAACGTCAATGTTCACTCCCCTCAGCCACTTATTAAGCTAGCATCAGGGCATTTCACGTGTCAATGCAGAAATCATCGACACTTCCTTTAGCAGGTCCAGGTCCTCTAGCAGGGGGCAAATGCGCAATGAATGAAGGTAGGACAACGACAGAGGTGTAGGTCAGGAAAGAGATCGTATCTTGCTCGCGTATCTCTTTTGAGAAAGGGGTCCGAGGGAACGTTTTCAGACCCCAAAAGAGCTTCATAACCAGCGTCAACAGCAAGGGAAGATTAAAGGTCGATTTAGGGATTTCCCTAGGTGGCCAGATTGCAATCTGCTACTAGGCTGATAAGTAGGGATGACGAGAAAAGGAATAGCATGGCGGGAGTTGGCAATGGGGCATTCCCGTTCGGCCTCGGAAGTGAAGGCTCCCTCCCATTTCAACTCGCTTTGCGCGCGGAGTACAAACCCCTCTCATAAGGGAGGTTGTCATGAGATCCATTCTGAGCACGATCAAGGTCCCGGTCTATGGTATTTCCCTGTTTCTTAGCCTGTCATGCGTTGCCTCGGCGGACACTAGCCACGCCAAAGCCGACCAGTCGGCTGACACCATAGGCGGCCAGGCTGGTCTGCTAACTCCGTTCGAACGAAGGACGCTTGCCGCTGAGTCGTTAGGTGGAATGCGGGTGGGCGGTCAGGCGGGCCTGCAAACTCCGTTCGAACGAAGGACGCTCGCCGCCGAGTCGTCGGGTGGAGTGCGGGTGGGCGGTCAGGCGGGTCTGCAAATTCCGTTCGAACGAAGGACGCTTGCCGCTGAGTCGTTAGGTGGAATGCGGGTGGGCGGTCAGGCGGGCCTGCAAACTCCGTTCGAACGGAGGACGCTCGCCGCCGAGCCGTCGGGTGGAGTGCGGGTAGGCAGTCAGGCGGGTCAGGAGAGTGATCCGGAAAAGCCAGACAGCGAAGCTAAGTGATCCACCCTCTATGGCTGGAAGGCCGTTTATAGGGGGAAATGGGTCAAAGAAAGACGTTTCACGACCTATGACGCACAGGAGCATGTAGTTCGTGCAGGTGTGCCTGAAACAATTGCCATGAAAATCAGCGGTCACGAAACTCACTCCATCCTATATCCCGCTTCTCTAAAACGATTGACCTAGTTTCCTGAATCGGTGCCGGATCCTTGGCAGGATCGGGCCGGCACCACCGCTGGAGACTCTCCCTAGACCTGGTACAGAAATCCAGGGCCGGCCAGCGCTGTGCATGACTCACATTTACGTTGGTACAACTGCGGGGGGAAGGTTAACGCAAAGAGGAATACCAGCGGCGAAAGTTAGCGATGGGGCTTGCTTGTTTGGCCCCGGAGATGAAAGCCCCCTTCCAATTCAACGTGCAACTTGCGATACTCGCGGAGTACAAAATCCTCTAGCAAGGGAGGTTGACATGAGGTCCATTCTAAGCATAATCACGGTTACGTTCTGTGGTGTTTTGCTGTTTCTTAGCCCCGTATACGCTGCCACCTCGGACAGTACCAACACAAAATCCGACCAGCCAGGTGGCAGGATAGGGGGTCAGGCTGGTAAAGAGACCCATCTCGAACAGAGGAAGAAGGGCGCTGATTCGATGGGTGGAGAACGGGCGGGCGGTCAGGCGGGCCAGGAAACTCCTATGGAAAAGAGGGGGATGAGAGCTGGTTCGATGGGCGGGGAACGGGTAGGCGGTCAGGCGGGTCTGGAGAGTGATCCGAAAAAATCGGACAGCAAAGCTAAGTGATCCGTCTCCTAATTGTATTGTTTCGACGGCCGGCCCGCCAATGTCTATAGCCGTCTCTTGCCGGTATGCTGACAGGATCAATCCGTCGCGTCGTGAGCTTGAGGAGAAGGTCCCGCATCCCACGAGAGGGGAGGTTGCGCATGGGCCAACGGGGTGAGGCCTCCTGCGTCGGGAGCGACCTCGCCCCCTTCAACGGGTCCAGATCCTCTGTGAGAGTCGGACTTGATATGCTATCTCCCTGACTCACATTGCAAATGGGACAACTGGAGGCGGAAGGTCAGGAAGATGCCTTAAAGCTGATTCAGCGGCAAAGCATGGACCTTTGAAAATCCATCCAGGAAATTGGCGAGGCTGTGCTGCTAGCCGGAGAATTTTCAGACGGGGCAGATTAAGCAAAGGAGATAATTGGACAAGAGCGGAATCTTATTCTGATACAGCGGTTAAGGAGTCGATGGTGGTTTCTGTTTGGAAGAGCTCTTCTGTTTACTTGCGTTTCGTTCGGCTTCCTGTTCGGCCAGCTGCCGTTTGATGTCTTGCAGTTCCTTCTTCAGTTCATCGAGGTCACTTTCTCTCGTTTGGCTGGGTCCTTGGACCACTGGTGCGCCGAGGGGTGCTGGGGCTGTTTCCCCAGGAGTTGGTCTGGCGGTAGGGACTACAGGGGGCGGTGGTGATAATGACTCGGCGGGCAGGGCGGCGAGCAAGGCATAGTCAATAACAACCGTCGACTCCGTCGATCTCGCGTCACGATAACTGTCTGGCCGTCTGGCCGACTCCGGCATAAAGAGAATCGTAGGTGATAGTGTCGGCCCGCCGGCTCCGAGCCGGTCGGCGGGGATGAGCCAAGGCAAGGTCAGGTACAGCGATTGTCCGTAGGCGTAGAGCGAACCCTGCTTCCATTCCGCGGGCGCCCCCGTTCGACCAAACCGAAACCCAACCTGCTGGTCAGACGCAGCTTTGGCGAGTCCCTCGACCAGCAGCGGCGCGAGGAATGCCACCTCCTCGTCCTTCAACGCTCGAACGGGCTCTTGTTTCCCGGCGAGCGCGTTAATCAGGAACCCTCGGTTCTCCTTGATGTTTACGCCGCGCAGGACCCGGGCCATGGTATCTATTGATATCCTAATTGGATGCGCAGCTTGGAGCGATCGATCGGAAAACCGTTCAAGGTAGACCCTGCCTCGATCGGATTCATGCAAGGTCAAATCTAATTCGGGCCCAGTGGCACAGGCAAAAGAACCCACCAAACAGCCAGTCAGCAAGGCGACAGCATATCCCTCTCGGAGCAACATGTGGGAACCTCACGAGCAATCCCTGTCACACTCTAGCACAGGCATGGAGGGTGTTGAAACTAGGACCGTCCATCTTCGGACCAAAAACTATCCACTTGACAAGAAGAAGACATGACCTCTATAAATACCTCGCCGTACGGTCACGACTTGGACAATGGAGTCCAAGGTTTCAAGACCGAATTCATCGAAGGACAATGACGTCCTTTTGGTCCAGGAGAGGGACCGGAAGGGCGTTTTTTTTTGGGGGCTACATTTTGAGTAGGCCGAATCACAGTGGTGCAATTGAATCGAACAGCGGCGAATCCGAAGGAGTGACCATCCGTCGACGAAGGTCTGCGGAAATGCGATGCAGATGAAAGTTGGCGCCGACTGACGGAATCGATGTGGAAGTGAGAGCCGGACGGACAGGGCGAGGGTGGAGATTGCGCACAATGGCGTGCGTAGTGACGACGATGTCAAGGCGATAGGGGCAAGGCCAGTGAGCAACGGAGTCACAAGCCGATTATAACCGGGAGGCATTCTCCATGAAGACACGCCAAATTGGATGGTGGAAAGCATTTTTAATTGCCGGGGCCGTCGTGGTGCTGTTGGCTGGGATGGCATTCACGCTGCCGAGTGCGTACGCGGCTGGCATGATCAAGAGCGAGGACGGGGACCAGTGGATTTCCATCGGAATGGGTATTCGTGGTGGGTTCGCGGCGGTGGAAAACGGGTCAGCGAACGGGGGGAGTTACAACAACAGCTTCGGGATCGGCAACGCTCGTATCTATATCAACGGTGGAATCACGAAGGTTATCAAGTTCGAGTTCAACACCGAATGCTTTGATTGCAATGGTCAGGGGGGCAATCCGTTCGGTCAAACATCCAATGGCGGGAACGGTACAACCAATATCGGTTTGCTCGATGCGATCGGGAAGTTCGAGTTCAATCAGTACGTGAATGTCTGGGCCGGGCGTTTGTTGGTGCCAGCATCGCGCGGCGAGCTGAATGGTCCGTTCTACTCAGCGGTCTTCGAACAGTATAAGACGCCGTTTGAGTCCGCAGACTTCGCCGGGAAATTCGGCACTGGCGGGGCTGGTGTCTACGGCCGTGACAACGGCTTGGTCTTCTGGGGCCAAGTCGACCCAGCGTATGGTCATTTGCAATATAGCGTCGGGCTGTTCACGGGACTCCAGTCAGGAGCAGGTGTAGGACCTAATCAACAAAACAGCTTCTTGTATGCGGGACGCCTCACCTACAACTTTTGGAACCCAGAGAAGAATCCTGGTTATTACACAAGCGGGACCTACTACGGCAAAGCCGGCGATATTCTCGCGATCGCATTTGCGGCGCAACACCAGAAAAATGGTGCTGGAACAATAGTTAATCAGGCGGATCTCACGTACCTTACCTCCGACCTCCTGTTTGAGAAACCACTTGGTAACAGCGGGGACAAGGGTGTGATTACGGTCAATGCTGAGTGGCAACAGTTCTTTGCAAATTACAACAACTCGTCATCGACCGGTGCCTTTTCGGCGCCCTTTCAAGCCGCTGGTGGTAATCCTAATGGCTGCTTCTGTATGTTTGACGGGCATTCCTACTACGCGACCGGCATGTATCTATTTCCGGATAAAGTAGGGATTGCGGGATTGATGGGGCAATTTCAGCCCTATGCCAGATATACGTCCGTTGTGCCTAATAACAGCCAAAATCGCCAGGAAACGGAACTCGGCACGAACTACATCATTGCCGGCCATAACGCGCGCCTTGCGGCATACTGGCAGTATGGCAATCTTTCCTCCCTGGGCACGAATTACTCCAACACTGCGACGGGTGATCATCATAATGCTTTCAAGGTGGCCTTCCAGGTCCAGTACTAAGAAGACGAAGTGTTACTAGAGTTTCTCTGTGTTTGGACGAGCCGATGATGGATTGTTTTATCTCGCGCACCAGGTTCATCTCTGCTTGAGGGACGATGATCTCTTGCGAGAGAGGGCTAACACTTTCTAGGAGTATACGGGTTGACGCGTGGAGAACGACGTCCATTGACTCGGACAGAATACAAAAGAAGAACAAGGACGGCATGTTTTAAAGGTAGTACACATCATTACGTTAGCGAAAGGAGCCTGACGATGGAATCGAATGACCCTAACAAGCCCAGCATCATCAAGGAGCCGGATACCACGAGTATGCTGGAGGCTGGTCCTTCACGACGAGATTTTTTAGTGCAAGGTGCCAGAGTGACGGCTGGTGTCGGCATTGCCGCGCTTTTGGGCAATCTCGGAAATTGGGCGCTCTCCTATGCAGCTGATAAGGAGCCGATTAAGATCGGCATCCTTCACTCCTTAAGCGGCACGATGGCGATCAGTGAAGTCTCACTGCGCGACGTGGTTCTGATGGCGGTGGAGGAAATCAATGCCAAGGGCGGCGTGATGGGTCGCAAGATCCAGCCGGTCGTCGTCGATCCCGCCTCGAACTGGGACCTCTTCGCTGAAAAGGCCAAACAGCTTTTGTTGCAAGACAAGGTGACCGTGGTGTTTGGCTGCTGGACTTCGGTGAGCCGCAAGTCTGTGCTGCCGGTGTTCGAAAAGAACAACGGGTTGCTCTTCTATCCGGTCCAGTATGAAGGCGAAGAATGCTCGCACAATGTCTTCTATACCGGCGCGGCAGTGAACCAGCAGGCGGTGCCGGCTGTCGAATATCTCATGAGCAAGGAAGGCGGGGCCTACAAGAAGTTTTATCTGTTAGGGACGGACTATGTGTACCCGCGCACGACGAACAAAATTCTGCGCGCCATGTTGCTGGCCAAGAAAGTGCCGGAGGCGAACATCATGGAGGAGTACACACCCTTCCATCACCAGGACTATCAGACCATCGTCGGCAAGATTAAGAAGTTTGCGGCCGGTGGTGGAGCCTGTGTGATCAGTACGATCAACGGCGATAGCAACGTCCCGTTCTACAAGGAGTTTGCCAATCAGGGTCTACGGGCCGAAGATGCGCCGATCATGGCGTTCAGCGTGGCGGAGGACGAGTTGCGGGGTATGGATACCACTGCACTGGTAGGGCACTTGGCTGCGTGGAACTATTACCAGAGCGTCGATACGCCGCAGAACAAGAAGTTCGTGGCGGATTTCAAAGCCTATTGCAAGAAGAACAACTTGCCGGATGGCGAGAAGCGGGTTACCGACGATCCAATTGAGGCGGCCTACTTCGGGGTGCACATCTGGAAACAGGCGGTCGAAAAAGCCGGTTCGACTGAGGTGGATAAGGTCAGGAAGGCAGTATACGGCAGCAAGTTCCTCGCTCCAGGCGGCGAAATCATGATGGACCCGGCCAACCATCACACCTACAAGCCCGTGCTCATCGGAGAAATTCTCAAGGATGGGCAGTTCAAGGTCGTGTCTCGCTCGAAGGGGCTTGTGAAACCCGAACCCTGGAGCGAGTATACGAATCCGGAGAAGGGTTGTGACTGGGTGAGCCATCAGGGCACCTATCAGAAGAAGTGAGAGCGTAGGGGATCCAGAATATCCCCGTGTCATAACGGGCGAACGGGCAGAGACATAGGGAAGGACAGCGGGTGACGAGACGAAATGTCAACGTCACCCGTTTGTCTTGTGAGGGGGTTGCTCGCCAATCGTGAAGATTTATCTGCGATTCGCACAGGTCGCTCTAACCGTTATCGGGCTCCTATTCTTCGTTGGTGACAGTTGGGTGAGAGCGGCGGAGGGGCCGACAACGGCCCCTCCGTCCCCTCCCGTAGAGCAGGCTCTCGCTCAAGTGACCAGCGAGGATGAAACGGTTCGTGAAGCAGCGATTCGTACCTTGATTGAGCAAGGGGATGTGAGTCTTTTGCCCAGGTTGGAAGAACTTCGCGCTAACGCGGATCGCGCCATCCGGCAAGCCATCAAGCCTCTGATGGATCTGCTGAAGAATCGGGCGAATCTCTCGAGTGACGATGTTGGCGTCCGGCGATCGGCTGCCACGGATCTCGGTACGATGGGCAGGACCGTCGCGATTCCTTGGTTGGAACAGGCAGCGACGAAGGATCCGAACAAATGGGTGCGCTACACGATGGAGGAGTCTGCCGCGCTGCTGAGTCTCACGTCGGACGATCCGTCGATCAAGATTTCCGCCGTCCAGAAGCTCGGGGAGCTTCGCAGCCAGAACGGCGCGCCAAGCTTGAAAGAACTGGTTGTTGCCGGTAACGCACCCGAGGCGACCGAGCAGCAAAAAGAGATAGCGAGAGCCGCAGCGGCTGCGATCGAGCGCATTGAGACGTGGAATGCATGGTCGAGCGCGATCGAAACAATTTTTCGCGGTATCAGCCTCAGCTCGATACTGCTCATCATGTCACTCGGATTAGCCATTGTGTTCGGACTCATGGGCGTGATCAATATGGCTCATGGCGAGCTGATGATGGTCGGGGCCTACGCGACGTTCGTGACGCAAGAATTGTTTAGAGCCTATCTCTCGCCGTCGATGTTCGATTCGTACTTTCTGCTCGCCATGCCGATTTCCTTTCTTGCCGCAGCAGCGTGTGGCCTTCTACTCGAAGCGACCGTCATCCGATTCCTGTATGGGCGCCCGCTGGAGACGATGCTGGCGACGTGGGGGGTAAGCCTGGTCTTGATGCAGGCGGCGCGCGTCTATTTCGGTGACCTGACGGCGGTGGTGGCACCAAATTGGTTGAGCGGCGGTGCTCAGGTGATGGTCGGAGTCTATCTCCCGTACAATCGAATCTTTATTATCGGATTGTCGATTGTCTGTGTCGTGGGCATCTATCTGCTGCTATTTCGGTCAAACTTGGGCTTACGCGTACGGGCCGTGACACAGAATCGGAACATGAGTGCCTGCTTGGGAATTCCTACGCGCAAGGTCGATGCCTATACCTTTGCCTTCGGTTCGGGGTTGGCAGGAGTGGCCGGTTGGGCTCTGACGCTTATTGGGAATGTGGAGCCAGGGCTGGGCCAAAACTACATCGTCGACTCATTCATGGTCGTGGTCACCGGCGGTGTTGGAAAACTGGCAGGGACAATCGTTGCATCGCTAGGTATCGGCGGCCTGAACAAATTGCTCGAGCCGAGCTTTGGAGCGGTCTATGGCAAAGTGCTGATTCTGGTGTTGGTCATTCTCTTCCTCCAATGGCGCCCATCAGGATTATTTGCTATCAAGGGGCGACATGCCGAGTCTTGAACCAGTGGCGCACGATCAGCCGCGTGCTGAAGGGCTGGCCTTCTGGCTTCTGGGATTTGTCCTGCTTGTCGCGATGCCCCTTTTGAACGTCCTGCCGCCGGAGGATTCCTGGCTGCACCTTTCCGATTTCAGCCTCAATCGATTTGGGAAGTTTCTCGCCTTTGCGATTCTTGCGTTGGGCCTCGATCTCATTTGGGGCTATACAGGCATCTTGAGTCTTGGTCAGGGCGTATTTTTCGGGCTTGGTGCCTACTGCATGGGCATGCATCTCATGCTGACGATCGGGAAGGAAAGCGTGTACGGCAGTGACTTGCCGGATTTCATGGTGTGGAACCAGGTTAAACAATTGCCCCTGTTCTGGAAGCCGTTCTACAGTTTTCCTGTGGCCTTGGTGGGGGCGATCTTTATCCCGACGCTTTTTGCACTCGTCTTTGGGTTCCTGGCCTTCCGCAGTCGTATTAAAGGGGTGTACTTCGCGATCATTACACAGGCCCTGGCCCTCGTGGCATGGCTGGTGTTCAATCGGAACGAAACGAATCTTGGCGGGACGAATGGATTGACGGATTTTAAGCAGGTGCTTGGGTTTCGGCTCGCAGATCCCGGCACTCAGCGGGCGTTGTATGTGTTGACGGTCTTGTGTCTCGGCGGGTCCTACTTCCTGTGCCGCTGGATTATTAAATCCCGAGCGGGGCGGGTCCTGATCGCTGTTCGGGATAGCGAACCGCGAGTCGTGTTTTCGGGATACACTCCGGCAAATTACAAACTGTTCGTGTTCGTTGTTGCGGCGGCATTGGCCGGCTTGGCCGGGATGCTCTACGTTCCTCAGGTCGGGATCATCACCCCGGCGCAAATCGGCGTCCTGCCTTCGCTCGAAATGGTGATTTGGGTGGCGGTCGGTGGACGTGGCAGCCTGGCCGGTGCGGTGCTGGGAGCGGTCAGTGTGAATTATGGTCGTAGTGTGCTCACGAATTACTTCCCGGAACTCTGGCCGTTCATCCTCGGCGGACTCTTCGTGTTGGTGGTCCTGTTATTCCCTGATGGGCTGGTCGGCGTGATCAGGAGAAGCACAAGTCTTTTGCGGCCAATGGAAACAGGTGTGAGCAAAGTGGCCCTGTCGGAGGGGAAGCGCTGACATGACTGAACGAGGGTCCATTATTTATCTCGAAGGCGTCATCGTCGACTACGACGGGTTTAAGGCGCTCAACAATCTTAACTTCATCGTCAACTACAACGAATTGCGGGTCGTGATCGGTCCGAACGGGGCTGGCAAAACGACGCTGCTCGATGTGGTCTGCGGCAAGACGATACCGGCCGCCGGCCGTGTGATCTTCGGCAAGGATATCGATCTCATCGGGAAACGAGAGGATGAGATCGTGGAACTCGGCATCGGGAGGAAGTTCCAGGCACCATCGATCTATGGAAACCTCACGGTCTGGGAAAATCTCGATCTGTCACTAAAACGTTCGAGCCGAGGCGTCTTCCCGACCTTGCTGGGGAAATCCACCACGGCTGAGCGGGAACGAATCGACCAGAACCTCGAAGCCATCGGACTCAAGGATCAGGCACACACACGGGCCGAATCGCTCTCACACGGTCAAAAACAATGGCTTGAGATCGGGATGGTAATCCTCCAAGATCCCTTGCTCCTCTTGGTCGATGAACCGGTCGCGGGCATGACGGACAAAGAAACTGAACAGACGGGGCGATTACTCCAATCGTTGGCGGAAAAACATGCGATCGTTGTCATCGAGCACGACATGGAATTCGTCCGACAAATCGCCAGGACGGTAACCGTCCTTCACGAAGGGACGGTGATCTGTGAAGGGCCTGTTGAAAAAGTCCAAGCAGACGCTCGTGTGCGTGAAATTTACCTGGGGAGGCAGAAAGTCACGCACGCATAAGAAGTGCTGAGAGCTGAGTTGGGAAAGATCTTCTGAGGCTGATGGCTAAATGCTAACAGCTGAAAGCTAAACCCAATGCTTCAACTCGAAAAACTGAACGTCTACTATGGCGAGAGCCACATTCTTCGGGATGTGTCGTTTACTGTCGAGCCTGGGCAGGTTGCCTGTCTGATGGGACGGAACGGGGTCGGAAAAACGACGACCCTGAAGGCCATCATGGGGTTGCTGCCGACGCGGTCTGGGCAGATCACAATCGGCGGAACAGATATGACGAAGGAAGTTACGAATCGACGAGTGAAACGAGGGCTTGCCTATGTTCCGCAGGGACGGGAGATCATTCCACATCTGACCGTTCGGGAAAACCTCCAACTGGGATATTGGGCCCGAGCTCATTCTTCCACCGGCATCTCCGAGAAGGCCGCGTTCGAAGAAGTCTATCAGCTCTTCCCCAAGCTGACACAGATTCTCGATCGGCCTGGCGGAGTCTTGAGTGGTGGCGAACAGCAGCAACTCGCGATCGGGCGCGCATTGCTGTCCGAGCCAAAGATCCTGTTGCTCGATGAGCCAACCGAAGGGATTCAACCCTCGATCATCGATCAGATCGAAGACGTGATCAATGGGTTCAAGAACTCCAGACGGTTCTCCATTCTGCTGGTTGAGCAAGGGCTTCATTTTGCGGCTCGGCTGGCAGAGAAGTACGTGGTCATGGCCAAAGGGGCGGTGGTGGCGCAGGGCAAAAGTGATGAGTTGAGCGCGGAAATGGTGAAGCAGCATCTGACGGTATGAAGAGAGGCTGGCTGGGCTTCGAAGTTGGCAGGAAGTCCTCTTGTCTGCCTTGGTAGTAAGGAGTAAGAAGAGGGTTGTGCCGTATGACCAGTCGCGTTCTTACAGGCTAGTTCGTGTCTGCCTCGTTCTCCTCTGTTTCATTCTCACCATAGAGTGGTTTCTTCTCGGAGATACCAGGGCAGAGGAAGAACCTGGCCCGGTTGCTCGTGAATTGGAACATATCGCCCTGAGGTTGAGGGCTAGCGAGAAGGCAGTTGAAAAACGGCTGCTGTCGGAAGATCTCAGGCTGCATATCTATGGTTACCTCGACGCCTCCTACACCCAGAACTTCAATAATCCCTCAAACCGGATCAACGAGCTCCGCATCTTCGACGTGAATTCCAACCAGTCCCGCTTCAATGTGGGACAACTCGTAGTCGGACGGGACGCTATGGCCGGTGATGCCTGGTTTGATCGAATCGGGTTCAAGGTCAAATTCAATGCTGGCCGTGATTCGGATTTCATCGGCGGCAACAACATCGGTCCCTGGGCTGACTTCCAGGAGTACTACGTCCAATACTTAGCGCCCGTGGGCAGCGGGCTCGACCTGAAACTGGGCCAGATCAACAGCATCGTGGGCTATGAAGTCGTCGAAAGCCCGCGTAATCCAAACTATTCGCGGTCTTGGCTGTTCGGATTAGGTCAGCCATTCACAACTCGCGGTGCTCGAGCCTCCTATGAATTCAACAAGTGGGTGTCGCTCTCGGTGGGAGCGATCGAGTTCATCAACTCTGCTAGAGGGGACACACAGCATGATCCTCTCGTGGAATACGCACTCGCACTGGCTCCGTCCGAGAAGATCAAGCTGACATGGTACGGCTTAGCGGGACCGAGAAGTGGACCGACCGGCACGACCGGCGGCAATCTTTTTCTTACAGGGGGCTTCCTCAGCTTACAGGTCAGCGACCAGACTTCAGCGGTCATAGAATCCTATTACGCCAACCAAGCGAACAGCAGCACGATCAGTTCAGCGAAGAACGCCCGCTGGGACGGAGTCGCCGCCTATTTGATTCATGATTTCACGAAGCAGTGGGGTGTCCGTCTGCGAGGAGAAATCTTCGAAGATGCAGGAGGCTTCGCCGCCTGCCAGGGCACGACCGCCTATCAACCAAGAGCCAACTTGTGTTTTGGAGCTACGTCCTCTGCTTCTCCTCCCGCAATTGCACAGACGCTGTGGGAGGTCACCTCTACGCTGCAGTATAAACCGCTCAACTCTCTCACGACCCGCTTGGAATATCGGTATGACAAATCCAACCAGAATGTCTTCCAGGTCGGAGGGCGCCCAACCAGCTACCAGCCCACACTCTCCTTCGAAGCCATCTATGCTTTTTGACGGTTGCCGAAACGCCTGAGATTGTCTTCCGGCGTCGTAGCCTCAACCGGCGCAACAGGGATCAACGACGGGAAGCCGCTCTTTGCCAAGAGCATCAACCAGGTGACAAATACGAAGGCGGACGTTAAGACCGGCATCCCGGACGGTTCCAGAAAAACACCAAGCGAAGCCCACACCCTTGCCGTTACCAAGACGCCGATGACCGTATAGAGAAAGCCCGAGACGTTCAGCACATAAAAAAGCCCGCCGAGCGCCATCGCGGTCAGCGCAGCGTTGTATCCGAACAACCCGTCACGGATCGCTTCGTCATGCGCGCCGTACAACACCGCGGCAGCGACCGCGAGCGTGGACCCCATGAGCGCCATCAGGGCGCCGATGCGGGTATTGATGGCGATGCCGATCAGGATGATGACCCCGGTCACCCAGTTGTCCTGAAAGAAGATCTCCGAGATGCCCATCGTAACTCCGTAAAACCAGGTGACCCAGGTGTAATCCGGTCGCGGACCAGTAAAGTCTGACGGCGACGTTGGCTTCAAGGCATTGGAAACATCGATGGTAGAGAACTGCAACAATGCACCGAGAAAGAACCAGGTGGCCAGGACAAACGGCATCGTGAGGCCAGGAACTTTGTGTGGCCCCAGCAAGGCGCCGAATGCCGGCATGAGCACTGAAGTAAAGGCTGCGCTGAGCACGATGTAGAGCCACAGGTGCAGATTGGGCATGTTACCGGTGGTAAAGTTCGGGCTCGTATAGGCGACCAAGGCGATAGCGATCAAGGCGCCGTTAAACCCGAACAGACCATCCTTGATCATCCCTTTGTCGGCTTTGAACAGGAGAGCGGTGAGCGTACTGATCACGGTTCCGAACAGACAGGCCGTACCGTAGATCCAGGAGTTGTAGAAGATTGCGCCGAGAATCACGGCGCCGGAAATGGGGTTGTTTTGGAAGACTACCTGACCGATTCCGCGCAAAACCCAGTCGACGAATCCCAGCGTTGGGTGATCCCGGAATCTGCCAATCAATTCCGTATGAGTCACGGAGGCCTCCTTTCACCCGACTATGGAGTGCTGCTTGACAGGCGGCGAAATCCTAGACTAGCATTTCCCTCCCTGCAATAGATTTCTCACGTAGGATACTCAATGCAACTCGCTCACGCCGTTTGTCCTGTGTCAGGAACGACGGACATGAAGTCCGCCAAAGAGAGGAGAGCCCATGCATCTGACTCCGAGAGAGCAGGAAAAGCTGTTGATCTACACCGCAGGGCAGCTCGCTGCGGACCGCAAGAAGCGGGGCCTCAAGCTCAACCATCCTGAAGCAGTCGCCTACCTGACCGCTGCTGTTCTCGAAGGCATTCGTGACGGTAAATCCGTCGCCGATCTGATGACCTTTGGGACCACGCTGCTGTCACGCAAAGACGTCATGCCGGGCGTGCCGGAGATGATTCACGAGTTCCAGGTCGAAGGAACCTTTCCCGACGGCACGAAACTCGTGACCGTTCACGATCCGATTCGCTAGGCACGCTCAGACCCATCCATTCAATTGTTGTCCTCGTACGAGGAGGGGCATATGGCGAAGAAGACCAAGCGATCCCCGACCAAGGTTCACAAGGCCTCTCAAAAAAAGGGAAGCTCCCTGGCTTCTGTGATCAAAGCTGAGTTGTCCAGACCAGTCGTGCCCGGTCAAATTCTCTTTGGGGCCGGCGACATTCAGGCGAATACAGGTCGTGCGACGAAGGAACTCGTGGTGACGAATACAGGCGACCGGCCTGTTCAGGTCGGCTCCCACTGTCACTTTTTCGAGGCGAATCGTGCTCTGAAATTCGATCGCGAGCAGGCCTTCGGATTCCGCCTCTGCATTCCCGCCGGTACGGCAGTGCGGTTCGAGCCAGGGGAGGAAAAACGGGTGACGGTCGTCGCACTGGCCGGTAAGCGGGTTGCCCACGGGATCAACGGGTTGACCGATGGCTCATTGGATGATGCACAGGTGAAGGCCAAAGCGCTGGCGCGGGCGGCCGAGCAAGGTTTTGTTAGCAAAGGTTGAGGCTGAGAATAAGGTCGAGGAAAACAAGCACTGCGAATTCGCCTCAGCCTTAACATTACCCGTGGCCTTCGTTAGGAGGAATTCATGAAGATCCCACGCAAACAATACGCGGATCTCTTCGGCCCCACCGTGGGCGACCGTGTCCGACTTGCCGACACCGAGCTGCTCATCGAAATCGAAAAAGACTTCACATCGTACGGAGACGAAGCCGTCTTCGGCGGTGGTAAGGTTCTGCGCGACGGGATGGGACAGTCTTCTCGAGCCACCAGCGCGAGCGGCGCGCTCGATACGGTCATCACGAACGCGGTCATTCTCGATTATTGGGGGATCGTCAAGGCGGATATCGGGATCAAGGACGGGCGTATCATCGGGATTGGCAAAGCCGGGAATCCCGATCTCATGCCGAACGTGACGAAGGGGATGGAAGTTGGGCCGGGAACTGAAGCTATTTCTGCGGAAGGTTGTATCGTAACGGCGGGCGGTGTGGAGACCCACATCCACTTCATCTGTCCTCAGCAATATTGGGAAGCCCTCTCTGCCGGCATTACGACGATGATCGGCGGCGGCACTGGTCCTGCTACCGGCACCAATGCCACGACCTGCACGCCGGGGCCCTGGAACATTTATCGGATGCTGGAAGCATCGGACGGGATCCCCATCAATCTGGGCTTTCTCGGAAAAGGCAACTCGTCGCAGCCCGAAGGATTGAACGAGCAGATTGAGGCTGGCGCGATCGGATTGAAGCTTCACGAAGACTGGGGCACGACACCGGCTGCGATCGACACCTGTTTGAGCGTCGCGGAACGTTACGACGTGCAGATTGCCATCCACACCGACACCTTGAATGAAGCCGGTTTCGTGGAGGACACGATCAAAGCGTTCAAGGGTCGGACGATCCACTCCTTCCACACGGAAGGTGCCGGTGGTGGGCACGCGCCCGATATCATTAAGGTCTGCGGTCAGCCCAATGTGCTGCCGTCCTCGACCAACCCGACGATGCCGTTCACCGTGAATACCATGGACGAGCATCTCGACATGCTGATCGTGTGCCACCATCTGAACAAGCGTGTGCCGGAAGACGTGGCGTTTGCCGAATCGCGCATCCGGCGCGAAACCATTGCGGCAGAAGACGTGCTGCATGATTTGGGGGCCATCAGCATGATGTCGTCCGACTCACAGGCGATGGGGCGGCTAGGAGAAGTGATCATCCGAACCTGGCAGACGGCCCATAAGATGAAAGTGCAGCGGGGACATCTGTCGGCTGGTGGAGGGAAGGACTCGTCACAGAACGACAATTTTCGGGCCAAACGCTACGTAGCCAAGTACACCATCAATCCGGCAATCACGCACGGGATTGCCCATGAGGTCGGATCCGTGGAAACCGGAAAGATTGCGGATCTTGTGATCTGGAAACCAGCCTTCTTCGGCGTCAAACCTGAAATGGTCCTCAAGAGCGGGTTCATTGCGCAGGCCCAGATGGGGGACCCGAACGCCTCGATCCCGACGCCGGAACCGATCATCAGCCGGCCGATGTTTGGGTCGTTCGGGCGGGCTCTGTCCAGCACCAGCATGACCTTCCTGTCGCAGGCCGGATTGGATCGGGAAATTCCCAAGAAGCTCGGTCTTCAGAAACGCGTGGCCGCGGTGAAGAATTGTCGGAGTGTGAAGAAGCGCGATTTGAAGCTGAACGACTATCTGCCCAAGATAGAGGTCGATCCCGAAACCTATGTCGTCACGGCGGACGGTGTGCGGCTGACCTGCGAGCCGGCGGCGGTGCTCCCGATGGCGCAGCGGTATTTTTTATTTTAGGCTGGGGGCATGGGGCTAGGGGCGAGAGGACATACTGTCTGAACCCCTTGCCTCTCGCCGGAATACGATATGAACACCATTTCGCTCATACAGGGCCTTCGTTTCATCGACAGTTTCTTCCCCTCCGGCGGCTATGCCTACTCATCGGGACTCGAGGCGGCGATACAAGCTGGCGCGGTGAAAGACAGTGTTGGGCTATCCCGGTATGTCGAAGACCTATTGCACAGCGGAATGAGCCGGCGCGAGGCTCTCGCGGCGAAAATAGCAAACGAGGCTGGGTTAGCGGGACATCTTGAGAAGGCACTGAAGGTCGATCTCGAGCTAGAATCCATGAAGACCGGCCGCGAAACGCGCTTGGCCAGCCGCCAGATGGGACGGCAGGTCATCAAGATTGCGGCTGAGCAGGCGGAAGGGAAGGCAATCTTGAAGAAGTATCTCGCCAAAGTGGTGGCAGGCCAAACCCCCGGTCACTTAGCAGTGAGCTTAGGGCTGACACTCGGCGCCGCTGGTTGGAAGAGCGAGGAGACCGTCGCAGTCTTCTTGTACCAAACAGCGGTGGGATTCGTGTCGGCTGCGATGCGACTGCTTCCGATCGGGCAGCGTGAAGGCCAACGCGTGCTTGATGGCTGGCTCCCACTGATCGGCCGAATCAGCCGACAAGCCAGAACCGGGGCTGGATTGAGTTCCTGGTCGCCGGTCCAGGATATCTATGGGATGCGCCATGGCCAATTGGAGTGGAGGTTGTTTCGGTCATAAGGGGAGCAGATGGCTGATGGCGTATAGCACGAACGAAATCCTGATTAGATGTTAGGTTTTGTTTCTGCTATATGCCATACGCTATAAGCTATCAGCTCTTCACTTGTGCCATAAGCTCTTCGAGGACTCATGCATCGAGCCGATGAACATCATAGTGGTGGCGGCCGCGCGACCATGGCTCGCGCCAAGCATGTCCCGGTCATCGGGGTCGGAGGCCCGGTCGGATCGGGCAAAACGGCGCTGGTAGAAGCCTTATGTCGGAAACTCCGCGATCGCTTCAGCATGGCCGCCGTCACCAATGACATCTTCACGAAAATCGATGCTGAGATTTTGACCACCCACGGGGCCTTGCCTCCTGACCGGATCCTCGGCGTGGAGACAGGCGGCTGTCCCCATACAGCGATCCGAGAGGACGCCTCGCACAACCAGGAAGCCATCGATGAATTAGTGCGCAGACATCCGGATCTAGAGTTGATCTTCGTTGAAAGTGGAGGAGACAATTTGGCGGCGACGTTCAGTCCCGAACTCGTGGACCACGTGATTTACGTGATCGACGTCGCCGAGGGCGATAAGATTCCCCGCAAGGGTGGTCCTGGCATCACGCGATCGGACCTCCTGGTGATCAACAAAATGGATCTTGCACCCTACGTGCGGGCCGACTTGTCCGTCATGGAACGGGACAGCCGGCGCATGCGTGGCAACCTGCCGTTCGTGTTTACCAATCTGCTGACCGGGGAGGGGCTGGATCGAGTGGTGGACTGGGTGGAGCAGCGAATTCCCCAGCGCGTGCGACGGTCCTGATTGTTTCATCGCTTCCAGTGGTACGGACAAGAAAGGGGGGCGAAGCCGCCCACATCTCTTCCGTCGGACGCACCGGAGAGCTGCGGCTTAGCTACGCCAGGCGTAATCACAAGACGATCATTGCCCGCTCCCACTGCACCAGTCCCTGGCATCTCCTCCCACCGATTTATCTGGACGAATCGGGGGCAGCGTATACACTGTTGCTCAATCCTTCCGGCGGACTGGTCGGCGGTGATCACCTGTCCATCAACATGGAACTGGACGAGGATGCGCACGTCCTCATTTCTGCTCCCTCTGCGAACCGCATCTACCGATCGTTGGGTGAGGTGTCGGTTCAGGAGATTGATCTTCGTCTTGGGCCTGGTGCCATTCTCGAGTGGCTCCCGGACCATACTATCCCTTTTGCCGGCTCGCGCTTTCGCCAAACCATCGAAGTGAAGTTGGCTGCCGGTGCGTCTGTGTTGTTGTGGGACGCGATCGCTTCAGGCCGGATCGCCCGCGGAGAACGATGGAAATTCAAGAGCCTCGAGAACGATATCCGAATCAGAACGGCAGCTGGCGCATCGGTGAGGGAACGTTATGTGCTCGCGCCGGCCGATAAGCTAATCGGTCATGGGTTAGCAGAGGAGTGGGACTATGTTGGATCGCTATTTGTAATCGGAGATCAAGTCGAGTCGAGCGTCTGGACTTCGCTCGAAGCAGCCCTCGCAGCAATTCTTGAGGAATATCCCGATCATGTGCTTGGCGGCGTATCTCAACCGGCGGTTCCCGGTCTGGTGGTGAAATTGGTCTCCAGGTCTGCCCCGGACCTGACGTCGACGTTGACTGCTCTATGGGGAGCGGTGCGCAAGGCTCTCTGGAACTTACCTCCTGCGACCTTGCGGAAGTATTGATTACCGGGACCGGTGTACTAATCGGCTCGGGAAAGAGGTTTGACACCCCGCGAGCCCCGATGGTATTCTTGGCACGCGTCCGGAGACAACGGAGTCTCCATATTAAACCAGCACTTATCACGGACAATGGCGTCCTCGGTCCTCTCTTGGGATTGAGGGCGTTTTTTTTTGACAGGCTGTTGAAAATGGCCTCCAACAGCGTTCTCGGTGGCTCAGACCACTCAACGTACTCCGAGGAAGTACGCCTCGCGGTCTTCGCTTCCTGCGGCCTTGTTGGAAAGCCATTTTGAACACCCTTAATTGAGTGACCGAAAATGCGCACGTTTCGTATCGCCATGGCTCAGATCAATCCGACGGTCGGCGATATCGCCGGGAATTCCCGTCTGATCAGGGCCTGGATCAAAGAAGCACGCAAAGCCAAGGCTGATCTGGTGGCGTTTCCTGAACTGGCCGTGACGGGGTATCCCCCCGAGGATCTTCTCTTGAAGCCTGGTTTCGTGGATGACAACCGGCGCGCACTTGATGAGATTGCCCATGACTGTAGCGGAATCGTCGCGGTCATCGGTTATGTCGGACAGGGGGCGATGGCCCGGGAGAAATCTGGACCACCGTCGGTCGTTTCAGCCGATCGGCACGAATTGTACAATGCGGCGGCCATCATAGCCGAACGGCGTCTGGTAGCCACCTACAGCAAGTGGCTCCTGCCGAACTATGGGGTGTTCGACGAAGGCCGTTACTTCCACCCTGGCCGAAGGCTTTCACTGGTCGGTCTTCGTGGCGTCACGATCGCCGTCAACATTTGTGAAGACATCTGGTTTCCCGACGGGCCGACGCGTGCACAGGCCGCGGCGGGAGCCGACGTCATCGTCAACATTAATGCGTCGCCGTTCCATATCGGGAAGAGCCGATTCCGCGAGCAGATGCTGGTCACCAGGGCCCGGGAGAACGGGGTCATCGTGACCTACACCAATACCGTGGGTGGACAAGATGAACTGGTGTTCGACGGGAACAGTGTGATCGTGGACCCGGCTGGTGAGGTGGTGGCAAGAGGAAGAGCGTTCCAGGAGGATTTGGTGGTCGCCGACCTCAATGTGGATGCGATGGTGCGTGCTCTCATGGCGCGCGAACGCAAAAAACCCCTCAGCGGAAAAATGGCGGCGGTCGTCGATCGGCTCACGGTGAAGCTTCCCGCGACAAAGACGAAGCCGGCTCGTCTAGTGTCGTCTTTCGCGACGCCCCTGGGTGAGCTTGAAGAGGTCTATCTGGCGCTCGTGCTGGGGGTCAGGGATTATGTGCGGAAAAACGGGTTCAAACGCGTGGTCATCGGATTGAGTGGGGGGATCGACTCCGCGCTTACATCCGTCATTGCGGTCGATGCGATCGGGGCGGAGAACGTGGTCGGCCTGTTCATGCCATCGCCCTATACGTCCCAGGAAAGTGGCGAGGATGTGGCGGAGCTGGTTCGTCGATTGAAGATCGAGTGCCGGACTGTTCCGATCACCTCGACGTTCGAGGCCTATCTGCAGTCTTTGTCTCCCCTCTTTTCCGGAAAACCAGTCGACACGACCGAAGAGAATATCCAAGCGCGCATCCGCGGAAATCTGTTGATGGCGCTCTCGAACAAGTTTGGGCACCTTGTCTTGACCACCGGCAACAAGAGCGAGATGAGTGTCGGGTACGCCACACTGTACGGCGATATGGCGGGCGGGTTTGCCGTCATCAAGGATGTGCCCAAGACGATGGTCTATGAACTGGCCACACTCCGCAATCGCCGGGACAGAACAGCCGTGATTCCCAAGCGCATTCTCGATCGACCGCCGACGGCGGAACTGCGACTCAATCAGAAAGATGAAGACAGTCTGCCGCCCTACGCGGTGCTCGATCCGATCCTCAAATCATACGTGGAGGAAGATCGGTCGGTCGACGAAATCATCGCGATGGGATACGAGCGAGCCACGGTTCTGCGCGTCGTCGCGCTGGTGGATCGCAGCGAATATAAGCGAAGGCAGGCGCCGGTCGGCATCAAGATCACGCATCGCGGCTTGGGCAAAGATCGACGCATGCCGATCACGAACGCGTATCGAGGCATCGAATCGAGCGGATCATGAGGAGGCTCTGATGACAAGCCTGCATCGATCTTGGCTGTGGGTCAGCACAATGCTCATGAATCTGATCCTTTGGGCACCGATCGTCACTGCCGAAGAAATGAGCCCTCGTTTGCCTCCGGGCGGAATCGACAGCGGCGATACGGCCTGGATGTTGGCGGCCTCGGCTTTGGTGCTGGGCATGATTATTCCCGGCATGGTGTTCTTCTATGGCGGATTGGTTCGCAGCAAGAACGTGATCGGGACGATGGTCCAGGCGTTCGCCATTCTCTGCGTGGTCAGTGTGCTCTGGGTGGTCTGTGGCTACAGTCTGGCGTTCGGGCCGGATCGTGGCGGCGTCATCGGCGGGCTCGATTGGGTGGGACTATCCGGCGTCGGTGCAATGCCCCACCCGGTTTACGCACCGACAGTCCCGCACGAAGCCTTCATGCTGTTTCAAATGCTCTTTGCCGCCTTTACGCCGGTACTGATCGCCGGAGCGTTCGCCGAGCGGATGAAATTCGGAGCGACTGTGTTGTTTGCCGCCCTGTGGTCCCTGTTCGTCTACGTGCCCCTAGCGCACTGGGTGTGGGGCGGAGGGTGGCTCAGTAAGTTGGGTGTGCTCGATTTTGCCGGAGGGACGGTTGTGCACATCAGTTCCGGTGTGAGTGCGCTGGCCTGCGCGATGGTGCTGGGTAAGCGTCGCGGGTGGCGGACCGATTACATGGCGCCGCATAATCTTCCGTTCGTTCTCCTCGGTGCCGGATTGCTTTGGTTGGGGTGGTTCGGGTTTAACGGCGGCAGTGCCCGAGGGGCGAATGCCGTGGCGATCGGCGCCGTGACGGTAACCCATGTGACAGCGGCGTCGGCAGCGCTGGCGTGGATGATCGTCGAGTGGCAACACCGGGGAAAGCCGACGGTGCTTGGGATTGCCAGTGGAGCGGTGGCCGGACTGGCCACCTCCACGGCCGGAGCCGGTTATCTCGGTCCGGGATCGGCCATGCTTGTGGGTATTGCAGCCGGTCTGTGCTCTTACGCCGCAATTGTTTGGAAGGGAAAGATCGGCTATGATGACAGCCTTGACGTCATGGGAACCCATGGCGTCGGCGGAATTCTCGGGACCCTGGCGGTCGGGCTCTTTGCTTCGAAAGCCGTGAATCCTTCCGCATCAGACGGACTGTTCTTCGGAAATTCCGGTCAGTTCGGAATTCAGACCGTGGCGGTAGCAGCCGCTGTTATTTTTGCCTTTGTCGGGACATACTTGATTCTAAAGCTGGTCGAGGGTGGGATGGGATTGCGCGTCTCGCCGGAAGAAGAAGCCACAGGTCTGGATCTCACACAGCATAATGAGCGTGCGTATTCATAATGGATGGACGTGAGGCGAGAGGCTTGGGGCTAGAGGGTCGGAAAGATCGTGTCGTCTCTTTGCCTCTCGCCTCGTGCCACTCGCCTCTAGCCTATGAGGAGACGACATGAAACTAGTGGAAGCCATTATTAAGCCGTTCAAACTCGATGAGGTGAAGGACGCCTTGCTCGAAATCGGCGTGCAAGGCATGACGGTCACCGAGGTCAAAGGATTCGGCCGGCAAAAAGGTCATAAAGAGACCTATCGCGGGCAGGAATACACCATCGAATTCGTTCCTAAGGTCAAGGTCGAGGTGGCGGTGCAGGATAATCAAGTCCCGCGGGTCCTGGAAACCATTACTCGTGCCGCAAAGACCGGCAGTATTGGAGATGGAAAAATCTTCGTCCGCGATTTACATGCAGCTGTCCGTATTAGAACTGGAGAGACGGGAGAAACTGCGTTGTGATCATGTCGCCGAACGACCGCATGTCTACCACAGCTGCTCTCGACCGGGACACTAGGAGCCTTGCGGCGATCCTGGCGGAACAACGCCGTGCCATCAGTCTTCGCTTGATCGAAGGCGCTTCGGGAGCGGAGACAATGGCGGCCATGACCGATCTCATGGACGATCTCATTACCGGCTGTTACCGGACCGCCGTTCGCCAGGGTGGAGAGGAACTGGCGTCGATCGGGCTACGACAGTGTTGTGTAGTCGCCCTGGGCGGGTATGGCCGTCGAGAATTGGCGCCGTACTCCGACATCGATGTGATGGTCCTGTTTCGGCCGGAAGTCGGCCTGCGGGTCCAACCGCTCGTCCAGGCCGTTCTGCGTCCACTTTGGGATGGCGGTTGCCAGGTGGGCCACAGCGTTCGGACGATCGGCGATTGTATTGAGCTGGCGAGTACGGACTCGACGGTGAAAACGTCGATGATGGAGGCCCGATTCCTGGCGGGGAGCGCGGACCTCTTCCAGGAATTTCACGGTCGCTACCTGCGGAAGGTCGTGACGCAGGCAACGGATACCTATCTGGACCTCAAGCTTGAAGAGCGTCGACGCGAGTACGAAAAGTTCGGCGAGACGGTCTATCTCCTCGAGCCGAACGTGAAGAAAAGCAAGGGCGGGCTTCGCGATCTCCACGTGCTCCAATGGGTGGGGATGGCGCGCTATCACGCACCGACGATTCGGGAGCTCTCGGATCGAGGCATTCTCTCTCGCGCCGACTACCTCGCACTGGTCGAGGCGAGGGAATTCCTCTGGCGTGTTCGCTCGCTGCTCCACGTGCACGGGGGAATGGCCCAGGAAATTCTGTCCTTTGATGAGCAGATCTGGTTGGCCGAACGATTCGGTTTCACCGATCAGCCGCATCTGTTGGCGGTTGAGCAGTTCATGCAGCGGTACTACCAGCACACGATGGGGTTGCACGAGCGCTGCATGCGATTTCTGGAGCGTTGCAGACGTGTCCCGCTCGGTCAACGGTTAGCCCGCTTCCTCCCCGCTCCGAAAGTGGAGGAACATTTCGTCGTCCGCGGCGGGATGCTGACGGTAATCGATGAGAAACGAACGCGTGTCCTCGACAGTCCGGCCCTCTTATTGAAACTCTTTGATGTCGCCCGGTGCCGACGACTGACCATCGATCCGCCTCTGTTGGAGGATATTCATCGGCATGTCGAAGCGACGTCCGAAACTGCTTATCGCACACCTGAGATCAGCCGGACGTTTCTGAGAATCTTGGCCGGCCCTGGAACCGCCAAGACTTTAGAAGCCATGCACAGGGCCTACTTGCTCGAGAAACTTATTCCAGCGATGGGGACCGTTCGTGGACTGATGCAATTCAATCAGTATCACAAGTATACCGTCGATGAGCATAGCCTCCTCGCCGTCGGAAAAGCCGAAGCGCTGGTACAGGATCAAGCGGTCTTAGGCGGTGTGTATCGGGAAATTAAGCGAAAAGACATTCTGCATCTGGCCGTACTGCTTCATGACCTGGGGAAGGGGAAGGAGGAAGACCATAGCGAAGTGGGGAAGCGGCTGGCGGAAGAAGCCGCTGCTCGGTTCGGGTTCGATGAACAGGAAACACGCTCGTTGGTCTTTTTGGTCCATCGGCACTTGCTGATGGCGCATACCGCGTTTCGACGAGACCCGAATGACGTCAAGGTTGTCCTGCCGTTTGCCCGCGAAGTGGGGACACCGGAAGTGCTCAAAAAACTCCTCGCGCTCACAGCAGCAGACATCGCGGCGGTGGGTCCCGGCGTCTTGACGAAATGGAAGGAATCCCTGCTGATCGAGCTGTATCTCCGCACCATCCCGGAGGTGTCGGGAGAACGCGAAGCCGCGGACATCGCCGCCGGCCTCACCGAGATTGCCGCTGACGTTCTTCGCCAGCCGGCGCTGGCTGCTCTGTCTGGTGTCGACCAGGCGTGGATCGAAGGGCAATTGCACCAGTTCCCACAGCGGTACCTCTACGGCACGTCCGCTGCACGTATCGCACTGCACCTGGCGGCCGTCCGGCGTCTCCATGCGGGCGAAGTCGTGGTCGAGTCGGAGTTCAATCAAGAGCTCGGCACCTGTGAATATACCGTGATCGCACACGACGATTTGACGCCGGGGATTTTTTCCAAAATCGCGGGCGTGATGGCGGGTAACGGGCTCCAGATTCTCGACGCGCAGATTCTGACCAGGGCCGATGGAATCGTTATCGATACGTTTCAGGTGACGGACCCGGATTACAACGGTCCCCCGCCGGCTGAACGGCGCCGGCTTGTCGGTGAACGTGTGGCGGCGGTGTTGAAAGGCTGGGAACATGTCGACGACGTCATCCGGCGCGGCGCCCGATTGAAGCTGACGCGCCCCTTGCCGAAAGCGCGCGAAGCCACGGAGGTTCGGATCGACAACGAAACGTCCGACGGGTTCACGATCATTGACGTGTTTGCGGACGATCGCCAAGGGCTCTTATATGTTATGACGAATACGATCTTCCAACTGGGCTTGTCGGTGCATGCGGCGCGCATTTCGACCAGATTGGATCAGGTTGCCGACGTGTTCTATGTCACCGATCAGCGGGGGAAAAAGATCGAGGACCACGCCCAACTCGAACGGATTCGGGCGGGTGTCGAAAAGGCCATCGAGAATTTTCTTGAGGCCAAGGCGGCCTAATCAGGGCTGTAAGGGATTCACTCGGCAGGGGTTGAAAGGAGGAGGGGGATGAACGTTCGTGAGGTGTTGGAGTTTGCAAAGAAGAACAAGGTCCAGATTGTGGACCTCAAGTTTGTCGATCTCATCGGGACTTGGCAGCATTTCAGCATCCCCGTCAATGAATTGACGGAGGGGCTGTTCAAGGACGGGTCGGGAATGGACGGGTCATCCATCCGAGGGTGGAAGGCCATCAACAACAGCGACATGCTGGTCGTGCCGGACCCCGCCACAGCCTTCCTCGATCCTTTTTGTTCCGTGCCGACGTTGAGTCTGGTCGGCAATGTCGTCGACCCCATTTCCAGGGAAACCTACGACCGCGATCCGCGATTCATCGCCCAAAAGGCGGAGAAACATCTGCAAAGCACCAAGATCGGGGACATCTCCTATTGGGGACCAGAGGCCGAATTCTTCATCTTCGACCAGGCCCGCTACGACCAGACCAGTCACAGCGGCTATTACTTCATCGATTCGGAGGAAGGCGTCTGGAACTCAGGGCAGGAAGGGTTCAACCTGGGTGGAAAAATCCGCCACAAGGAGGGCTACTTCCCCGTGCCCCCGACCGATACCCAGCAGGACATCCGGAGCGAGATGATCCTCGAGATGGAGAAGGCCGGAATCGAGATCGAGAAACATCACCACGAGGTCGCAACGGCCGGGCAGGCTGAAATTGACATTCGGTTCGATTCGCTGGTCAGGACGGCCGACAAGATGATGATGTACAAGTACGTCGTCAAAAACGTCGCGCGCCGTCACGGGAAAACCGCGACGTTCATGCCGAAACCAATCTTCGGGGACAACGGGTCCGGCATGCACACCCACCAGAGCATTTGGAAGGAAGGCAAACCGCTGTTCGCCGGCAAGGAATATGCGGGTGTGTCGCAGATCTGCCTCCATTACATCGGCGGAATCTTAAAACATGCGCCGGCTCTGGCGGCCTTTACGAATCCATCGACGAATTCTTATAAACGCCTGACACCTGGCTTCGAAGCGCCGGTGTTATTGGCCTATTCGAGCCGCAACCGTTCTGCCGGCATCAGGATCCCGATGTATTCCCCCAGTCCCAAGGCGAAGCGGATCGAAGTGCGGTTCCCTGATCCTGCCTGCAACCCTTATCTCTCGTTTGCCGCCATGCTGATGGCGGGATTGGACGGGATTGAGAACAAGATCAATCCGGGAGAACCGGCTGAAAAGGATCTCTACGATCTCGAGCCCAAGGAAGCAGCGAAGATCCGGACGATGCCGGGCAGTTTGGACGAAGCGTTGACTAATCTAGAGCGGGATCATCAATTCCTCCTGAAGGGCGGGGTTTTCTCGGAGGATCTGATCGATGCTTGGATCGGCTACAAGCGCAGCAAGGAAGTTGATACCATGCGACTACGGCCGCATCCATACGAGTTCTTCCTGTATTACGACGTGTAAGGAGGTCTCGTCCTCTTGTAAAAGATGGGTTGACGGGTCAAGGAGAACCATGGTACAAGTTCCGTCCAGGAGCTGACTCGGGGCAATGACGCTTCGAGAGAGGCTCGTGAAAATCGAGCACGGACAATGGCGTCCGTCATTCTGAAAAGAGTGACGGACGCTTTTTTATTACGCCATATCTAAGGCTGGAGACGGCGATGTCTCCAGGGATGGGGTAGATGCTATCCCATCGTGTCGGACAATGACGTCCTTTCCCGCTTGAGCGGGAGAGGGCGTTTTCTTTTTTGCGAGAACGTGGAAGCGGCTTAGTCGCATTCGTTCCAGTGTCGGATAAGGCGTCGAGACAGAAGGGAGTCCGGTCATGTCGAATAGGCGCAGTAACAGCACGGACAACGTAAACCCGCACGAGTCTGTAATACCGTCCTCCGAGGAGTACTTTGACCGAACGATGGAACAATCCGTCGTTGCAGCGGTGTTGCAAGCTGCGGGGCCGACGCGTCGGCAATTGCTGGCAGGGCTTGGCGGAGCTGCGTTGGTCACCCTGATCGGAGAGGTACTTCCGCTCGACAAGCTCAATGCCTTCGCGGCCGATCCGGTCGGAAAGCCGGAAAAGAAGGACGTCGTGGTCGGCTTCATCCCGATCACCTGCGGGACTCCCATCATCATGGCGGAGCCTTTGGGGTTCTACAAGAAACACGGACTCAACGCGTCGGTGAAACGGGCCGCGGGCTGGGCAATGATCCGAGACTGGGCCGTGAACAAGGAAGTTGACGCGGCCCACATGCTGACGCCCATGCCGCTGGCGATCACGTTGGGGGCCGGATCAGTACCGACACCCATCTACATGCCCGCGGTCGAGAACATCAACGGACAGGCGATTACGCTGCACATCAAGCACAAAGGTGTCAAGACGGCGGCGGATATGAAGGGCTTCCGGTTTTGCGTGCCGTTCGATTTCTCCATGCACAATTACCTGCTTCGGTATTTCCTGGCTGAAGGCGGGGTCCATCCTGACAAGGATGTGCAGATTCGTGTTGTGCCGCCGCCCGAAATGGTGGCAAACCTTAAAGCCGGAAACGTGGACGGGTATCTGGGACCGGATCCGTTCAATCAGCGCGCCGTCTACGAAAACGTCGGGTTCATCTACAAACTGTCCAAGGAGATCTGGGACCGGCATCCCTGTTGCGCCTTTACCGTGACCAAAGAATTCGCGACGACATACCCAAACACGTTTCTTGCTATGTGGCGGGCAATCGTGGACGCGACTCATTACGCGTCCGACCCGTCGCACCGGAAGGAAATCGCGGCAGCAATCGCCCCGACCAATTATCTCAACCAGCCCGTGACGGTTTTGGAACAGGTGTTGACCGGTACCTATGCCGACGGACTCGGCGCGATCAAGAAAGAACCGAACCGGATCGATTTCGATCCGTATCCCTGGCATTCCATGGCGATTTGGATCATGACCCAAATGAAGCGCTGGGGCCATCTCAAAGGAGACGTGAACTATAAAGCGGTTGCGGAACAGGTCTATCGTGCTGCCGATTGCGATCGCATCGCGAAGGAACTCGGCTACCCGACGCATCAATCGACGAGTATGAAACACACGATCATGGGCAAGGTGTTCGACCCGGACCAAGCCGACGCCTACGTGAAGAGTTTTGCCATCCATAGCATGGCGTAACGGGCCCAGCCCACGAGAGGACATTTGATGCCGAGCGGAACACAAAACAATCCGTGGTTGATCTCAGGATTTCTCCTCACGGTGTTTGTCCTGGGGTGGCATTTTTTTACGATGAGGCCGACGTTTGATGCGCGGGGTATGTCTGAGGAACAACTCCAACTGATGGAATTCAATGGCGACATCGTCAGAACGTCTGACGGTGGATATACGTGGAATCCGGAAAAGGAAAAAGTGAAGGGAGTGCCCGGTCCCTTGGCGGTACTGGAAAAGGCCAGGACCGAGCTGGCCGAGGCGTTCGAGAAAAAAGGAACGAACGACCATGGGATCGCGTATTTGGTGGGGTATACGGTCTCGCGGTTCGCCGCGGGATTTCTCGCGGCCTCGATCGTCGCCATCATGCTGGGCATTCTGCTCGGGCTGAACAAAGTCCTGTTTCGCGCGGTCAATCCGTACATTCAGATTCTCAAGCCGATCTCTCCGTTAGCATGGATGCCCTTGTTGCTGTATACGGTGAAGGACCCGAAATGGACGGCGGTGCTCGTGGTCTTCATGGCGGCGCTCTGGCCCACCCTGGCCACGACGGCGTTTGGGGTCAATTCGTTGCGGAAGGACTACTTGCATGTCGCTGCCATTCTGCAACTCTCCTGGATTAAGCGGCTTTTCAAAGTCATCCTGCCGGGAGCGGCACCGACCATCGTTAACGGCCTGCGGATTTCATTCGGAAGCGCACTCGTAGCGGTTGTGCCGGCCGAGATGCTGCTGGGAGAACTGGGCGTCGGCTACTTGAGCTGGATCGAATGGAATAACCTCGACATCGCGGGGGTGATTTTTGCGATCCTGGTGGTCGGGTTCGTCGGAGTGATCCTGGATTCAGGGTTTAACAAGCTGGCGGGTCTGGTTACGTACCAGGAGTGAGCGGTGAAGCCATCAGCAATCAGCAGTCAGCGCGGATCTCTTCAGCTGATAGCTGAGCGCCGAAGGCTGACAGCTGTGTCCAAGGATTAATCCATGGCCTTTCTTCAAGTCGATCATGCGACCAAATATTTCCCGAACCCGTCGGGAGAGGGGGAGGTCTGCATTTTCAGGGACGTGACGATCAAGATCGAGAAGGGTGAATTCGTCACAACCATCGGCCATTCCGGTTGCGGCAAGAGCACGTTGCTGAACATCATCGCCGGTTTGGAGACGATGTCCGAAGGCGGCGTCATACTCAACGGACGGGAAGCATCGGGTCCGGGGTTGGACCGCATGGTCGTCTTTCAGAACTTCGCGCTCATGCCGTGGATGACGGTGTTTGAAAACATCGCATTGGCGGTCCGGTCGGCCTATCCGGATTGGAACCGCGAGCAAGTGACTGCGCATGTTCATAAATATATTGCCTTGGTGGGACTCACAGGGGCTGAGAACAAACGACCGACGGCCCTCTCGGGTGGCATGAAGCAACGGGTCGGGTTGGCGCGAGCCTTCTCGATCGAGCCGAAAGTGTTGTTGTTGGATGAGCCGTTCGCCCAAATCGATGCGTTGACCAGAGGGGTGATTCAGGAGGAACTGATCCAAATGTGGAACACCTCCCGAAACACCGTCTTCATGGTCACCCACGACGTGGATGAGGCTATCTTGCTGTCCGACCGTATCATGCTCATGACCAACGGTCCGGAGGCGCGCATCGCGGAAATTGTCGACGTGACGGTTCCACGGCCTCGTTCGCGTGCGACCATCATCGAGCACCCGCATTACTATCGAATCAGAAATCACATCATTCATTTCCTGGTTCGACACGCAAAGCATGAACCGAGCGATGAGGCCACGCCGGCAGAGGCCTCTGTCAGCGTGGCTCCAGTGGAAGTGAATTTCGAGAAAGAATCACCTCGTGCGCAGCTCACGGTGCTGTAGCGCATTACAGACACCAGGAGGAGGATCATGGAGAAGGATGCGGTGAGAAAGGCGATCAAGGCGAAGCGACTCGCCAAAAAAGTCACGATTGCGGACGTCGCTAAAGCTGTCGGGAGGAATCCAACGTTCGTGGCAGCGGTGTTGCAGGGGAATCACAAACTGCCGGCAGAGGAAGCGAAAAAGGTCGGCGATCTGTTGGGCCTGGATGCTGAATTGACCACCTCGTTGAGCAAGTTCCCAGTCCGCACCGATTTCCCGAATACGACTGATCCCTTCAAGTATCGCTTGATGGAAATCATCGGGGTCTATGGAGATTCGATGCGCGAGCAGGCAAACGAAATGTTCGGCGACGGCATCATGAGCGCGATCGACTTCACGCTGGACATGGAAAAAGTGACGGGCAGTCAAGGAGAAGCCCGGTGCAAGATCACGCTGAACGGCAAGTGGCTGGAGTACAAAACGTTCTAATTCGGAGGACCGAAAACCGAAGCGATACAAGAGAGCAACACTGAACGCACGCTGGCGGCAAGAGCTGGGACGATGAAGTCCTCGGCTCGTACCCTCCGTACCATGCAAATCGGACAAGGGCGTCCGTCATTCGTTTTGAGTGGTGGGCGCCTTTCTGTTTGTGGAGTTGATGCGATGACGGTCAAGAGAACGGAGCGGCTCATGTGGACATGGATGGGAACGTGGGTACGAACGGCGATGTTCGCCGCAGGTCTGGGAGTCATCGCGCCGGAATTGAGCCGGGCGGAGACGGGCACGCTGGGAGCGGGGGTGTTAACGATGAGTGGAGCGGATACCGCATGGGTGTTGATTTCTTCCGCACTGGTGTTGGCGATGATCGTCCCCGGTTTAGCGTTGTTCTACGGTGGGCTGGTACGGAGCAAGAACGTTCTTGGCACGATCATGCACAGTTTTGTGATCTTGTGCCTCGTCAGTCTGCTGTGGGTATTGGGGGGCTATAGTCTGGCCTTCGGTCCGGACGTGAGGGGGCTGATCGGTAACCTCGACTGGGTCGGCTTGAGCGGAGTCGGGCTGACTCCCCATGCGACCTATGGGCCGACGATCCCGCATCAGGCCTTCATGGTCTTTCAACTGATGTTTGCGGCGATCACTCCTGCCCTGATTACCGGAGCCTTTGCCGAACGGATGAAGTTCAGCGCGCTACTGATCTTTTCCGCACTCTGGTCTCTTCTCATCTATTGCCCCATCGCCCATTGGCTGTGGGGAGGCGGCTGGCTGGCGGGATTGGGAGCGCTGGACTTTGCCGGCGGTGCGGTCGTGCACATCAGTTCGGGAATCAGCGCCTTGGTCTGTGCGTTGGTCCTGGGATCTCGCCAGGGGTACGGAGTGGATTACATGGCGCCGCACAACCTGCCGATGGTGCTGTTGGGAACAGGACTCCTGTGGTTCGGATGGTTCGGATTTAACGCGGGCAGCGCACTAGGTGCCAATGAGACCGCCGTCGTTGCATTTGTGGCGACGCATACCGCTGCAGTCACGGCGGCGCTGGGCTGGATGGCAGTCGAATGGTGGCATCGTGGCGCGCCTACCGTCCTCGGCATCGCCAGCGGTGCCATCGCTGGATTAGCCATGGTCACGCCGGGGGCTGGATACGTCAGCCCGTTTTCCGCGCTCCTGATTGGGCTGGTTGCCGGCGGGCTCTCCTACCTTGCCATCATGAAGAAGGGGCGGTTTGGCTATGACGACTCTCTGGATGTGGTCGGGATTCACGGTGTCTCCGGCGTGGTGGGTATTCTCATGACCGGTGTCCTGGCCTCCAAAGCGGTAAATCCAGGAGGTGCGGATGGATTGATGTTTGGGAACGCGGCGTTCTTCGGCGCGCAGGTTCTGACGGCCATGGTTGTCGTCGTGTTCTCCGCTCTCGGGACGTTCGTCATTCTCAAGCTTGTCGATCGGGCGGTCGGGCTGCGCGTTCAGCCGGAAGAAGAACGAATGGGCCTCGATATCAGCCAACACAACGAACGGGCTTACTCATAGAAGGAGGAGGTATGAACATAATGTCACTGGAGAGGACTGACAGATCCGCGAGTGAGCAACGACTCCTGGAAGTGCTGCGCGAAAATGGGCCACAGACGCTCGAAAGCCTGTGCACGCTTCCCGATATGAGTTGGGCGCAGGTACTGATGGCGGTGGATCATCTCAGCCGGTCTCGCGAGGTGGCCATTGAGCTGATCGCACCCGGCGAGTACCAAGTGTCTCTGAGTGTGGCGAACGCATGACGCAGTTCTCCGATCAGACGTTGTGGCTATTGATTTCCACGACATTGCTGGTGCTGACCGTGCCGGGCGTTGCCCTTTTCTACGGCGGCATGGTGCGGAAGAAGAACGTCATGAACACCATCGCGCTGCCGTTCGTCGCGCTGGCGCTTGTCTCCATTGAATGGGGACTCTTCGGCGATGCGCTGGCGTTCGGCCGAGAGACAGGCAGCCCGATTGGTCGCGAGGCAGGTATGGAGCCGTTGCGGCTGGTGTATCACGGGATGATGGCAGCGATTGCGTTGGCATTAGTGGCCGGGGGAATCGTGGAACGAGTTCGATTTTCATTTTTTCTTCTCTTCGGGCTGCTGTGGGTCGTTGCTGTGTTCATTCCGTTGGCGCATTGGTTCTGGGGAAACGGGTGGCTGGCCAATTCGGGAGGACTCGATTTCGCCGGCGGTGCCGTGATTCACATCAGTGCCGGCGTCAGCGCGTTAGTGGCGGCGATGGTGATCGGTCCCCGCAAAGGGTATGGACGAATCGAAATGATGCCAAACCATCTGCCCTTCTCATTCTGCGGAGCGGCCTTGATGTGGGTGGGCTGGTTCGGGTTCACGGGTGCCCATGCCGCGACGTCGATGGCGACGGCCACCGGCGCGTTTGTGGCAATTCAGATGTCGGCGGTCGCGGCTTCGCTGACCTGGATGGCGGTGGAGTGGCTGCAGCGGGACAAGCCGACGGCGTTAGGAACGGTGAGCGGAGCGGTCGCAGGACTCGTGGCGATCTCTCCTGGCGCTGGTTACGTGAGCCCCCTTTCAGCGATCGTGATCGGGATAGGGGCGGGGGGGTTCTGCTACATGGTCGTCAATTACGTCAAATTGATTCTGAGCTACGACGATTCGTTGGATGTCTTCGGTATGCACGGCGTCGGAGGAACGTGGGGCGTGATCGCCACTGGTCTGTTTGCGTCGACCCAAGTCAACCCGAGTGGAAGCGACGGACTATTCTACGGCTATCCCTATCAATTCTTTATTCAAATGGTCGCCGCACTCGTCGCATGGACGGTGGCCGGGATAATGAGCTGGGTGTTGGTCAGAGCGCTCATGTTGATCCTGTCGCCGCGCGTGGATGAAGAGGCCGAGATCATGGGGCTGGACCTCCATCAACACGGAGAGAAAGGATACACAGGGTAAGCCATGGCCGTTGTTCACGATGATGCCGGTCGACGCCAATTTCTCAGTCAGGCGGTGATGGGGTTTGGACTCCTGTTCGGCGTGGGGACGCTCGGATTTCGGTTCCTTCAGTTTCTGATGCCGAATCGCCGGGAGCGGCAGGCGGAGACGGTGTTGATCGGCGCCGAATCCAAGATTCCAATGGGTGAAGCCGTTCCGGTGGATCTCGGAGGCCACAAGATGTTGGTGCTGAGAACGAATGAAGGAACCGTGGCGTTCTCCCGGCGTTGCACGGACCTTGGGTGTCTCGTCTCCTGGAGCAAAGAGCGGGAGCAATTCGTCTGTCCTTGTCACCAGGGAGTCTTTGACAAGACAGGCCGGAACATCTCCGGACCTCCTCCGCGGCCGCTCGACCGGTTCAACATTATCAAGCGAGGAGAACAGTTGTACGTGAACATCCAGAGCGCATAGCGGTCAGCGTTCAGCTGTCAGCTTCTCTCAAAGTGCTGATGGCCGATAGCTGAAGGCTAAATGCATGGCATGGCAGGAAGGCATAAATGACAACTCAAGCAGCACAGACCGAAAAGCCCGTCGGAGAGAAGAGCTGGATTGACTACATCCAGAAGGATCTGCCCGAGCATCTGGAATGGTGGCCCTACACGTTGGGCGCGATTCCGCTCACGCTCTTCGGGATTCTCGTCGCGACCGGCCTGCTGTTGACGTTCTACTATGTGCCCTCGCCGGAGAAGGCGTACGAAAGCGTCGATCAGATCACGAACGAGGTCTATCTCGGATGGTTTGTGCGGGGGCTGCACAAGACCTCCGTGGACCTCATGATTCTGTTCTTGCTCTTCCATGTGATCAGAGTGTTTCTCACGCGCGCCTATCGAGCGCCGGGGGAATTGAAGTGGGTCAGCGGGTCGATCGTGTTGTTCGTGACGTTTGCGATGGGGTTTACCGGTTATTCGCTCGTGTTCGATAACGTCTCGTATTGGGGCATGACGGTCGTCACCAACATGATCGGTACGCTTCCCGTGGTCGGGACTCCCTTGTTGTATCTGTTACGGGGTGGTGAAGAAGTGTCCGGCGTCACGCTGCTGAGGCTCTACGATCTCCATACGAAACTCTTGCCCGTGCTACTAGGAGGCCTGGTCATCGGCCATATCGTGGTTGTGCGCTTGATGGGGTTTGCGGACGTAAAAGGAAGCCGCCACTTCCATCCATTTTATCCCGAGCACACCTTGAAGATGGGGGCCATCGCCGTCGGGCTGCTGGTGCTGATCGTCGACATCGTCATGATCTTCCCGCCGGTGCTCGGACCTCCGGCCAATCCGCAGGAGGTGGCGTCGGATGTTTCACCTCCCTGGTATTTCTCCGCTCCATACATGTGGATTTCATTGTTGCCTGGACCGATGGCCCTGTGGAGTCTGATGGCAGGAGCCGGTCTGTTCGTTGTGTACCCGTTCGTTGACCGGGCTCTGGTTGAACGAGGATGGCCGATGGAGTTGGTGAATGCAGTCGTTGCCGCCGTGGCTGTCGCGGCGATGGTGGTCCTTATGTACTTGGATATGAAGATGTAACAAGAGGCTAGGGGCGAGGGGCGAGAGGGAAGAGAGCTGTTTCCGAACCCCTAGCCCCTTGCCTCGCGCCTCTCGCCGTTTGGTAAGGAGGCCCAGATGGGTGAGTTCACTACAGAGCACAGCAACAACGACGATAGCCGTTCGAGTAACGGGAAGAAAAACTTCACCCGCTACATGATCGGTGGCCTGTGCTTGATCTTGTTTCTGGCTCTGACCGGAGTCGGCTACGTCCAGGTCGAAGAGCGCCGTGGCGGCGGCCTCAGACCGTTCGTTTCGGCTGAGAACAAGAAGTGTATCGATTGCCATACGACCAAGGATGTGGCGGTCGGTGGCATCAACGATTGGAAAGTCAGTCGCCATGCGCCGAAGGGAATCGGGTGCGTGGAGTGCCATCGCGCCGAGAAAGGCGACGCCGATGCCTATGATCATGAGGGGTTCTTGATCTCCACACTGGTGACGCCGAAAGATTGCATGCGTTGCCATGACAGAGAGGCCAAGGAGTTTGGCAAATCCCATCACGCGAAGGCGGCCCAGTTTACCGGTTCACTCGACAATTTCCTCGGCAATGTCGTGGAAGGGCCGGAAATCGTGACGACTGGGTGCGCGGGCTGTCATGGAAGCATCATCAAAATGATGGAAAACGGCAAGCTGCACCCTGCCACATGGCCGAATTCGGGCATTGGCCGGGTCAACCCCGACGGATCCAAAGGCACCTGTTCGGCGTGTCACGCGCGACACAGTTTTTCGATCGCTCAGGCGCGGCAGCCGGAGAGCTGTGGCCGCTGTCATATGGGACCGGATCATCCGCAGATCGAGGCCTACTACGAGAGCAAGCACGGCGTGATGTACGAAGCGAATAAGGAAAAATTGAAGCTCGCGGATCCGTCGGAGAAATGGCATCCGGGAAAAGATTATCTCTATCCGACCTGCGCCACGTGCCATATGAGCGCCACCACGACTCAGGAAGTCACCCACGACGTCGGGGATCGCATCAGTTGGACTCTCCGCCCGGTGATCTCAACCAGGCTGGAGAATTACGAGGACCGGCGGAAAGCGATGAGACAAGTCTGCTCTTCCTGTCACAGCGAGCAGATCGTGGACCGGTTCTTCACCTCGATGGACGAGGGCATTAATTTGTACAACGACAAATTCGGCAAGCCGGCGAAAGCGGCGATGGACAAACTGCTGGCTCTGAAGAAGATCACGCCGACGCCGTACGATGAAAAGATCGAATGGGTGTTCTATGAACTCTGGCACCACGAGGGGCGGCGGGCCAGACACGGACTTTCCAAGGTGGCGCCGGACTATGTGCACTGGCAGGGCTTCTACGAGGTGGCCAAGAGTTTCTACACCAAGTTCCTGCCGTTGGTACGAGAGCTGTCACCGCAGGTGGCCGAAGAGATGCTTCGCACTGAGGGCCACAGGTGGGTCGAGAAGGGCCTGACCAAAGAGGAGATCGCCGACATGGTCCAGTTCTATGAGAAGGAGATGCAGGGGAAACGCGGAGGCGGCTGAAGAAGAAAGACGGAACAACTGGGGAGTGCCTTCTTTGCTCGCCCACCGCGCACACATGAACAGTCAGACTTTCCATGGAAGTGGGCGGTGCTCGATGGATGCGCGCAGTTGAGGACACTCCCCAGTTGTTCCGTTGTCGATCGCGGCAGGAAAGGGGACTCACCTAAGCAAGGTGAGTTTCGGCGCGCCCAGGGTGGGCGCGCTGAGAAGGTGCGTGCGGGACAGGGCGAGATAAGCTACTCTGCCGAGAGAGCGTAGTCTCCTCTTGAGCGGGTGAGGGTCGATGCGCTATTCTCCCCTCCTTACCAAGGAGAGAAGACCTGTATGCCACGACGTACCAGGACCGGTCTGCAACGGCGAGATATCCTGCAACGGAATCTTGCACGGTTTCGGAAACATTTGACCCTCTTTCAACCCTTCCTCTCACGAAAACGTCCCGCTACCACTCTGGAGGAGTTTGACGAGGCCGCTGAAGAACTCATTAGCCAGGTCTACGGCCAGGCATCGGATGAATTGGAAGCCTACTACTATGCCAAGACCGGCGAATCCGCGATTGTGCCGGAGGAGGCGCAGGAAAGCGGAACTCACGACATCGAGCGGGAAAGTCTGCATCAGCGCCGCCAAATTCTCGAGGGGTGCGTAGCAGACTTGGAGATGCGCTACAGTCTCCATGCGGGTAGACAACCTGAGCTGGACGGCCAAGCCCTACGGCGACGGACTGTGGAAGACTACATGTGCCACGATGTGCGGAGCATCCATTATGCGGCCACGATCAAAGAAGCCGGGCGGTTGTTGCAGAAGTATCGAGTCGGTTCGCTGATCGTGGACGACGGCTCGCGCTACATCGGGATCGTCACGGATTCCGACCTCAGTCGCAAAGCCGTGGCCAAGGGGCTCGATCCCAACACGACGACCGTCGTGTCCTGCATGAGCAAGCCGGTCGTCACAATTGAAGAAACTGAACCATTGGCCGAGGCCATCGCGGTCATGAAAAAGGAAGGAATCCGCCACCTTGCCGTCACGGCCGATCGCACGATCATCGGCGTGCTGTCCATTTCGGATGTGTTGCGGGCGTATGAAGATGTGACCGCTCCTCGTTCGGGCTCGTAGTCCTTACCAGGCTATTGAAAAGCCACTCTTCTCGCCCGCCCAACCCCGGCGCGCCGAAACGCGTCCTTACCCGCGCGTCATTGATGTGTGGCGAGATCGACAGCCCCGGTCACAAGTGGTCTACCATGAAATTCTCACAGTATGACCCGGGAGATTTCTACGACGAGCTGTACGAGGGGATCGGTCAGCCACGACCCGGTAGCGCCCTCTTACTGAGAAAGTTTGCATCTCTGCCGGAAGGGGAACTTAAAAAGCGTCAGCAAGCGGCAGAGCGAGTGATCCTCAACCTAGGGATGACGTTCGGCGTCTATGGCAGCGAAGCCGGTCATGAGCAGATCTTCCCCTTCGACATTGTGCCTCGGATCGTCGAACCGGCGGATTGGGAGCACATCGAATCGGGGCTTTGCCAGCGCCTCCGCGCGTTAAATTTATTTATTGACGATGTATACCAAGAACAAAAGATCGTCAAAGATGGAGTCATCCCCAGCGACCTTATCTATTCCAGCAGAGGGTTTCTTAAAGCGTGCTGGGGCCTCAGACCCCCGCGAGGCATCTGGTGTCACATCGCTGGAATCGATCTCGTCCGCATCAAGGATGGCCAGTATTACGTTCTTGAGGACAACCTGCGGTGCCCGTCTGGTGTGGCCTATGTGTTAGAAGCTCGGCAGGTCATGAAGCGGACGTTTCCGGAGCTCTTCCATGCGTACCGCGTGCGGCCAGTTGATGATTATCCGAACCATCTCCTCGATACACTTCGGTATCTTTCAGATCTTCCCGATCCAACCATTGTGATTCTCACCCCAGGAATCTTCAACTCGGCGTACTATGAACATTCTTTGCTCGCGCAAAAGATGGGAGTGGAACTGGTTGAAGCCAATGATCTCGTGGTGATGGATGGGTACGTCCACATGCGAACCACGAAAGGATCCCAGCGAGTGGACGTCATCTACAGGCGAATCAACGACGACTACTTAGACCCCCTTGTGTTTCGTCGAGATTCCGTGCTCGGCGTCCCCGGTCTTATGGAGGCCTACCAAAAAGGCCGGGTGGCGCTTGTCAATGCGCCCGGCACAGGAGTGTCGGACGACAAGGCGATCTACGCCTATGTTCCAAAGATCATCAATTACTATCTGGCGGAGGAAGCGATACTTAAAAATGTGCCAACCTATCTCTGTTCAGTAAGACAAGACCGGACCTACGTCTTGGAACATTTGGACCAACTGGTGGTGAAGGCCACCAACGAAGCTGGAGGGTATGGAATGATGATCGGGCCGCAGGCTTCGAAGCAAGAGCAAGCGGATTATGCCCGGCGCATTGAGGCCGACCCGCGCAACTATATCGCCCAACCCACCCTTGCGCTTTCGCGAGTGCCAACTCTCGTGGACGATCATTTGGAAGGGCGTCATGTCGACCTGCGCCCGTATGTGCTGTATGGTCGCGATGTGTATGTCTTACCGGGAGGCATGACACGGGTTGCGTTGAGGAAAGGTTCCCTGGTGGTGAATTCGTCCCAAGGCGGGGGAAACAAAGATACGTGGGTCCTCTCATGAACACGTCATCAGACTCAGGGCTCTCACGGGTACCGAGTTCAGGATGGTGAAGCGAGCAAGGTCTGGTCACCGATGCTGAGCCGCGTGGCGAGTTCCATCTATTGGTTGAACCGCTATATCGAACGCGCGGAGAACTATGCCCGGTTCATCGAGGTCAATCTCAATCTCACGCTTGATTTGCCAAGAGGAACGACCGAGCAATGGGAACCGTTAGTGGCGACCACAGGCGATCATGAGAATTTTGGCGTCCGGTTTGGTAAGGCAACAAAGGACAACGTGATTCAATTCCTCTCCTCCGATGCCGCCAATCCCAATTCGATCTTGTCCTGCCTTATTGCCGCGCGAGAGAACGCTCGATCGGTCCGGGAAATAATTTCCACCGACATGTGGGAGCAGGTGAACCGTTTCCACTTGATGGTCAGAAACGCCGTCTCTCACGGGCTGGCCAGTCACAATCTCCATACATTTTTGATGGAGGTCAAAGCTGCTAGCCATCTATTTCTGGGAATTACCGATGCGACCATGTCGCACGGGGAAGGCTGGCATTTTGCCAGACTCGGCCGCCTCCTAGAACGAGCGGACAAGACCTCGCGGATTCTTGACGTGAAGTACTTCATGCTGCTCCCGACCGTGGCCGAGGTCGGCACGCCGTTCGACATTATTCAGTGGTCCGCCCTCTTGAAGTCGGCGAGCGCGCTCGAAATGTACTACAAACGCTTTGGCCGCATTTCGCCCAACGACGTGAGCGCGTTCTTGATCCTCGACTCCACGTTTCCGCGAGCCATTCGGTACTGCCTCATCAAGAGCGAGGATTCGTTACATGCCATTTCCGGCTCCGAGCATGGGTCCTATCAGAACCAAGCCGAAAAACGGCTGGGTCGTTTGCGCGCACAGCTGGACTTCGGCGATGTTGAGGAATACGTTGCTGACGGTCTGCACGAATTTCTGGATCAATTCCAAAAGCAGCTAAACGGTGTCGGGGAGGCTATCTTCGAAACCTTCTTTGCGCCGCGCCCGATTCACAGTACAATCTTACCAGGGGAGGCACAATGACGTTTTGCTTGGGCATGAAAGTCGAGGATGGCTTGATCGGCATTGCCGATACTCGGGTCACGACCGGGGTGGAGTGCATCACGGCACGGAAGGTCTCCATCCATCAGCATGGACGGCATTCGATGTTTCTCATGACATCGGGCCTACGCTCCGTGCGCGACAAAGCCGTGACCTACTTCGACGAAGCCATTAGCGAAAGCGATCAGACGTTCGACAAACTGTTTAAGGCGGTCAACGTGTTCGCCGCACAGATCCGTCGAGTCGCGCAAGAGGATAAAGAAGCGCTCGACAAGGCAAGTCTGACCTTCAACCTCCACGCTCTGGTCGGCGGACAGTTAGAGAACGACCAGGAGCACAAACTCTATCTCATTTACCCGCAAGGGAACTGGGTCGAGGTAAGTGAGGGCACACCCTACTGCATCATCGGGGAATCCGGTTATGGAAAACCGCTCCTCGATCGTGTGTTGCGGTACCACTCTAGCATGGACCTTGCTGTGAAGGTGGGCTTCCTCGCCTTCGATGCTACGCGCACCAGCTCAACCAGCGTCGAATATCCCATCGATATCGTGCTGTATCGTCATGATACCTTCGACATCGTCGAGCATCGGTTCGAGAAAGAGGACCTCGCCGAGATCTCGTCCTGGTGGCAATCCAGAATTTACGACTCCGTGGAAAAGCTGCCGTCGAAGTGGGTCGATCGCCTGCTGGAGTCACTGCCGCATGCTACGAGATCTTCCTCCAATAGCTCTGGAAATGTATCTTCGTGAGAGCGTTGCGCCGCCACTCGCCGCCGTTCGACACGTGTTACACTGCGACGGATCAGTGCTCACTTAACAAGTGAACGGACCGAGGGTCTACCATGCTGGAGCTCAGACCGACCTGTGAGCATTGCAATGTGCCATTGCCGCCCGATTCGCTCGACGCGCGCATCTGCTCGTTCGAATGCACGTTCTGCGCGGCCTGTGTAGAGAAGATTTTAGGAAACGTCTGTCCCAACTGCGGTGGCGGGTTCGCTCCAAGGCCCATCAGACCATCGCAGAACTGGAAGGGTGACAACTTTCTGGTCGCCTATCCAGCCAGAACGACGGTGAAACACAGGCCGATCAATCCGAAGGATCACGCCCAATTCGCGGAACGCCTGACCGTCATCCCGCCAGAGAAACGATAACAGCGCCGAACGCGGTAAAACGATTCGGTACTCCGTTTTCTTCACTTGAGCCGAAGCCCTCTTACTGCAATCAGGCTACCTCCGGTGTCGCGTACCATTCCGACCAGTCTTGTGCACGGTTTCATCCGGTCGAACCACGACTGAACCGGCTAAATGATTGATTTGTCAATCAAGCATGGATCTATGGCGGGGCGTTGTTCTTGCTCCCTCCTCATCAGTCAAAATTTGTCATTAATACCGGTTTGTGACGAAGGGGGGAAACACGCATGGCAGAGGCGAAGTCCGCATTCGAGCACTATGAGCGCGGTCGCGTGCTCAAGCAGAATCAAATGTTCAAGGAGGCGATCGACGAGTTCAAACTGGCGGCTGATGATCCCCGATATATAGGGAAAGCTCATGTGCAGATTGCCCTGTGCTTGAGGTCAGCCGACCGTGGCGAAGCAGCAGTCGTGGCATTCCGGCGCGCTCTGACGTTGGCCACGTTCTCATCCCAAGAAAAGGCCCACATTTTGTATCTCCTGGGGCAAACGTTGGAGTCACTCGGCCGGTATGCGGAAGCACTGGAAGCCTATGGCTGGACCAGAAAAGAGGATCCCGGATTGCAGGACGTGGAGCAGCGGATAAAACATCTGGTCTCAGGTGGGCGCGGCCCGCTCCCTCAGCATCGGCTAGCGTCCCAGTCCGCGGTCAGGGGCCTGATCAGACTGGGGCAGCAAGTGACGCCCCATGTGCTGGGTCTGCTGGGTCAGGCCTGGAACTCGATCAGCCAGTATGCGGACAAGCTGGGAGGCACTCGAGGGGGCCAAGGACAGGGTCCCAGCTTCCGAGACGGGGGCTATCAGAATGGCCATCGGGAGCTCACACCGGCGCGCTGCGCTCCGTCCGCCTCACGGGTTCGCAGGAAAGAAACACGTAAGCATGTCCGCGTGGCCGTCCGCTTGCGCAGCCATTTTTCCTCGAAGAGTCGAACGGTCGCCGGTGACGGAGAGCTGCGAGACCTTTCACCTGGAGGCTGTCGCGTCAAAAGTTCTGTGGCCGTTCCCGTGGGAGCCGAGTTGGAGTGTTGCATCTTTCCGGAGGATGCCATCAACCCGTTCACCATCGAAGGTGCGATGGTTCGCTGGAGCCGTCCTCAAGAATTCGGATTGGCCTTCACGAACGTCCGCCCCGGCGTGCAGCGGCAAATCGCACAGCTATGCAGAACACGGACACCGCTCGGAGTCGAAGTATTGGACGGGTCGCAGCGTTCGGTCTAGAGATAACCGTCGGCTTCTACGTCATTGCAAGCAACAAACCGATCAGCTGATCTCCGCACGTCGCGAAGCGGTTCTTGGCAACGAGTTTTTCCCCGTCTGGTCCGCCTCGAACTGAAGCGCCATTGCCTGTCTCATCCTCGGCTGAGGATCATGCGGCGGAGCGTATCTTCTCCGAGACGCCGGTCGATTCCACGGTAGAGGTGGTAACAGCCGAAGACGAGGCCGACAATGATGACTTTGGCCGCCACGACGTTTCGATCCATATGCGTCCACGCCTCGAGGACAGCTTCACCGAGCGCGCCGCTCTCTCGGTAATAGTGCCACACCCTTTCCGCGAACAGCACGGGGGTGCTGACGACGCAATAGAACAGCGTCTTATACAGCGTGGCCACCCAGATCGAATGTCTGGTGTCGAGACGGGCGGCGACGGGTGTCATGTCGAGCAGTACAACGACCTTCGCGAGGGCAAGAGTGCCGATCACTGTCGGCAAGAGGGCGGAGTATTCGATCTGATAGGTGGCGAGGAACAGCTTTTTCAGCGTTGTAAAGATGCCGAAGCACACGAACAAATAGAGAGCGACGCTGCCGGTGTGCCAGGCTTCGCGTTTTATCCTAGAGAGCATGGCCATATCCTCCTCGAGCCCGTGGGCCTCTGCGCGTCGTGAATCGGAAAATGTCTCCGCTCTCCGAGCTAACGGCGCCAACGGCCGTCTTGTCAGATTCCAAGATGGTCACCGCTTCAGTGTCAGTCCCATGTTGGCGAGTTGCTGCACCCGCCGCTTCTGGAATGCGATCGGTCTTTTCAGGCCTCCTTGAATGACTGTTACGGCCTCCTTAGGCGAATCGGTGGCATACCACAAAGCCAGATCATCGAGGTTGATGGTTTTCTCCTGGACAAGCGAGTTCCTGACAAACTCCTGCATGTTTTTCCAGAAGCGTGAACCCATCACAACAATCGGAAACTTCTCGATTTTCCCGGTCTGCATCAGTGTCATAGCCTCGAAGATCTCGTCCAGTGTGCCGAAGCCGCCCGGCATCAGGACGAAAGCGGATGAATACTTCACCAGCATGACCTTGCGGACAAAGAAATGATCAAATTCCACAAATCGATCTATATACGGGTTCGGCTTCTGTTCGAAAGGAAGTTTGATGTTGCATCCGATGCTGAGACCACCGGCCTCCTTTGCCCCGCGGTTCGCCGCCTCCATGACACCAGGACCACCGCCGGTCATGACCGCAAAGCCGGTTCTCGCTAGGGTGCGGCCAAGTTCACGGGCCATTTTATAGTAGGGATGGGTAGGCTTGAACCGCGCCGACCCGAAGACCGTGACGGACGGCTGGCCGATTTCTAGAGACTCGAAGCCTCGCAGAAACTCGAGGAAGATCCGAACGGCGCTTTCGAGATCAGCCGTGCGCTCTCGCTTTCCGGACAGAAACTGTTTTTCCACGCCGGCGACGTGTTCCAGCAATGACGGCTTACGCGGTCGTCTCTGCATATTAGGCCACTCCTTCTTGCATCAGCGCGTGAAGTTGCGTGTAGTCGGAACGCAAATTGGGGACAGGCTACTGATGGAGGAGAGTGGTGTCAACGGGACGGGCAAGGATTCGCTGGTATCTCAAGTGCTGGAACGCCGCGCGCCGCAAAATGAGTTTGCATAAACGCTGGGTTCTGCTCATAAGTTCTCACTCCTAGGGGTTAAGAAACTTCTGCTACACTTTAAGCAGGAAAGCCACCCGTAGAAAAAGGTGGTTTTTGTCGCTGTTTCAACCCTGCATAGGAAGGAGACAAATGATGACAGAACCTATGAATAGTCAGCGCAGCGTGACGTACTTTTGTGTCATAGCTGGTCTGATCGGGGTCCTTCTCTGGGCGTCAAAGGCTGATGCGAAATCCTCCTCGGCCCCGCCCAGTACGGCTGCTAAAGCGGAAACGTGCGATTATCGCTCTCACCCGACCATTACCATGGTGACGCCGAATCAGGCCAAGCCGGGTCAGAAGATCACCATTAGCGGTAAGAATTTTGGAACCAAGAAGTGCTTACATAGCGTGTCGTTTGGCTCCAAGAGCACAAATGAGTTCACATACGTGAGCCCAACGATGCTAGAAGCAACCGTACCGAATCTCCTGCCTGGCTCTGTTCCAGTCACGGTCTCCACCGAGGCTGGTACATCGCAATTTAAACTTGAAGTACAGGCAAAGTAGGCACGGCTGTATCATCAACACGAGGAGCCGGGGGTCTCAGAGGCCTCTGGCTCCCACGTGTCGAATCCTCTATCTCGTCTCTTCAGGTCTGCTGGAATTCCCACCGTCACGATTTGCTCCATAAACCTTCCGAAATTCTCATTTGCAACAATACGGATCGTTCGGCCTTTTCTTCCTAACTGTGTCGAGATATTCTGATACATCCCTCGAACAAGACGTGATGAATGTAAGAGGAGGATGCCGTATGTTTAGAAATATTATTGGGCTTGGGTTTTTGGTGCTGGGAATCCTACTAAGCACCGCTCAGGGGAATGCTCAGAAAGAGATGGCCCCGATATTGGTACCAAAAAGCTTCTTGAGCGGAAAAGATTGGCGAGGATTAAGCAAAGGGGAACAACAGGCCTATGCCGTTGGAGTCGTTGACGGACTCGACCTTGCCTTCGCCTACGGAAAGCAAGGGATCGACCTTGGCTGGATCAATGCCTGCGTGACCGGCATGTCTTCGGATCAAGTCCGCACCATGCTCAAAGCGGAAATTGACGCGAACCCCGGAGAGTGGAATATGCTCACTGTTCACCAGGCGATGTACCACGCGCTGAAAAAGTCCTGCCGGCGGGGGCTCGGAGATAGTCGATAGTCAGCAAAGTCGGTCTGCGATCACCAAAACGGAAAGAGCGTGCGAAAGTCTCAAGCCCCCGCGCGCCGTGAAACCTCTTGATGTTGGATTGCAAGACCTGATCGTCAACTAACAATCGCTGGTGAATCAATCTCTCCAGTCAACAGAATCCATTCTGATACATATTTCGATCTTGCCCTAACGCGCCATCTATTGTTCACTCAATAAATCATAGGTAAACAACCACCAGCGTCACTGGCACAGTCTTCGCTGGGAGTGTGATGCATGAATGGATCTCACGGGAGGAACGCCATGAGATTGAGCATGACAGGATTGGTGGTTTTGTGGGCGCTCTTAATTACAGCCTGTGCTAACCCACCTATCACGGACATCAGTGGTTTCAAAGAAGGTGAGAAACTCGGGGTTCAGGATGGACTTCTGGTTGGAGCCATCAGATGGCAGCAGGGAGAAAAAGAAGTGGCTACGGATGTAGGGGATTATCACGAGGTTCCTGATACTGGTATTCAAATTAGAAATATGGCGACCAATGAAGTTGTTCGCCTTTGGCTCAAGACATCCGACCTCTGCCTAGCTCTTCCGAGAGGGACCTATGTATTCGAGAAAATAAGTGGTTCGCAGTTAGCTGTTCGAGTCGATAGGACCACGAGTGAAAGGGTGGCACCGTGGTTGACAAATGTACTAACCCTTCCTTTGGGAGGAGTGGTCATCCCAAGTGAAAAGGTTGGTGCGGCTTTCACACCGCATTTAGCGCAGTTTGTTATCAAGGAAGGTGAAGCATCGTACATGGGGATATTAACTATCCATCTTCCTGACCCTCTGCCTAAAGGACCGTTCAAAATTGGAGTGAGTACTTCGGATGAAGGAGAGGAGATGCTCGGAAGATTGCGAGCTCGATTCGAAGGGATTGCGCGAGTTGAGAAGCGGTTACTCAATGGCGAGCATCAGTAAATTCCTCGGCATGCTCTGATTGGTTTTAAGCGCAAGTTTGTTTAGCGGCGGGACCCCGCGCGCCGTGAAACCTGTAATCCGTGAGGCGTGATGCGTGACACGAAGGAAGCAACGCTGCACGCCGTTAAACGGTTTCTTAGCACAGTTCGCCCCTGATGAGGTCTTTCTTCAAGTGGGCTATAATGTGTATTCGTTGAGCTTAACAATCTTAATCGTTGTCATGGGGAATGGCTGAACGAATAAAGAGCACCACGCATAAACCCAAGGACTACTTTTGTTTTCTTAGCTCCGGAGAGAATTCTTATCCCGCGTTAGATGCATTGATCGAGTCGTTGCCCGAACAAATCCGTACCCCTGTTCAGGCGTTCAAGAGGAACCTTAGGGCAACTGCTCTTACTGCAACAATCCCATGTCAAATGGCTTTCGCAAGTCTCTGGAGGCGCACTTTCGAACTTAATTTGCTCATAGAACAAATGGAGAGTAGCCGTAATGCCCATGTGAGAGCTAATGAGAAGCTCAAGCGGGAGATGAGTTCTAAGAGAGGACGGAAGCGAAACGTTGATTACATTCTGCATATCTTGAGTCAAGACCTAGAAAGGGAGGAGACAAGATTTGCGGCGCGTGAGCTAATTCGTCAATGCAGTGTACAAATTTGGAGCGCTTTTGAAGTTTTCGCTTCCGATATTTTTGAATCGTTCCTTAATGCAAAGCCGGATCTGGTGCGTCGCTTGATGCAGAACGAAAGTATTAAGAAGCTTTTTCAGCTTCGCGGCATACCTTTCGAGATACTTACTGAATATCAGTTTAATCTCTCATCGAAAATGGGGAGCTTGCTATTGGAACACAGCCCGATTGATACTATTCCGTCTATGAAAGCTGTCTTCGGGGGGATTTTGCCCAATCACAAAGAGGTAGCCGCCGCTCTGAGCGAGAAAAATCTGTGGTTGTTATTCCAGCGGCGTCACTTGATTGTTCACCGACGTGGTATCGTTGATCGCAGGTATCTTGCGGCTACAGGAGAAAAGCTCTCATTGGGCACAGATCTTGTCGTTTTTCCGAGTGAGTTGCAAAGTTATATGGAGACGGTACTTAAGGCTGGCAGCACCATTGGGCTAGGAGTTGCTTTTGAATTGAGGAAGCCTTCAAGAGGGAAGTGACAAGTGCAAATTGAATTTGTGTTAGGTCCTGCGACCTAACAGCAGATACGGTGGCTTCATTACAACGATCCGAAAGTCCGTTTAAAGTAAGTCTTTGTTGCAGTCATGTGCTGCTCGATGTCGGTCTGAAGATGCCCTGCTCCGGCTTTCCAATCGTCGGTGGCGTAGCCCACGCGTCGGGCCAGGAAGATGAACTCATCCGAATCGGCCGGCGGTAAAACCAAATCCTTAGCGTTGCCTCGAACCATCCGCAAGCCGTCGATCAGCATGCGAGTAAAGAGATAGGCTTTTCGAAGATTCTCTCCATCCTGTCGGCTCACGATCCCACAGTCCACCAGTCCTGCCAGGGCCTGCATGGTGTTGGGCGTGCGCAACGCCGGATGCTCATGACCATGCAACACTTGGAGGTATTGCACGGCATATTCGATGTCGATGACGCCTCCCGGGCTCTGTTTCACGTTGACGGTGCCCGGTTCAACCAGCTGCTTGATCTGCTGCCGGCGAAGATCGAGGGCGATGGGGAGATCCCAAGGCTTTCCGCTATAGACATAGCGATCGCGATGGGCTTCGACCTGTTTGCCGAGTGATACATCGCCCGCGACGTGACGAAGCTTGATCAAGGCTTGCCGTTCGAACGGGGCGGCCAATCCCTTGTCGCTGTAGTAGCTGGTGATTTCGTCGAGTGGATTGGTGAGAGACCCTTTACCGCCGTGGGGTCTCAAGCGCACGTCGAGGTGAAAAATACCTTCCTGCTTCGCCTCGATCCACTGCAACAATTCCTGCATGAGCCGTTCAAAGTACTCGCTGTTGTCGATACCGTGTTGGCCGCTTGTCCGTCCCGCGCCTCCGTATACGAATAGGACTTCGATATCAGACGCGTAGCCGAGTTCCCGGCCGCCAAATTTCCCCATGCCGAGGATCGCAAAGGGACAGGGCTTCTTGGTGATGAGGCGGGGCGCACCATACTGCTTGTTCAGCTTGGCCTGGCAGTCTTTCAAACTCCGGTCCAGGATCACTTCGGCGAGCTCGGTCAGCGCGAGCGAGAAGTCGGCCAGGCTGGTAGCGGGCTCGACGATGTGTTTCATGTCGATGCGGAAGAGTTCCTGGTCCTTAAACCGATTGAGCGTCTCTTTCCGCGCGATGTCGGTCTTGGCACAACCTACCAGCCGATCGAGTTCCTTGCGAAGAGCCGCCTTTGGCTTGATGAGCGGGGCGTTGCGGTAGCCTTGCAACAGGGGCAGCAGGTTTCCGTGTTGCCGGCGTAAAAATTCCTCCCACAGAAAATCGCTGGCGCCCAGGAGTCGAGCAAGCAACGGAAACGTCGTCTTATCGCTGAGAACATCCAGACCCTCTTTCTTCCCCTTCCCTTTATTGTTTTCCACGAGCACATCGAGGAATTGGTCGAACGATTCGAGCGCCTTTGCCGGGTCGGGAGCCCACGTCAGGGCGTGTGTGAATTGTTTGATCAGGACTGCCGTCAGACGGAGCTGTTGCTGCTCCGCCTGTTCGGTCAGCTTCTGGCCGTAGCGGTTGCGCACGTGGAATCGATCATGCAACTTGCTGCCGTCGATCTCGAATCGTGCCTTCGTGATGTAGATATTGCGCATCGCGAGCGCATTCGCGAAGGCGTAGAGGAATGCCGGGGTGTCGTCTGATCGAATGTCCATGATGGTGTCGGTTGCCGAGTGGCTGTTGTCAAAGGTGATGTGGATGGTGTGGAGCAAGCCGGTAAAGGCAGCACGTCGCTTGCCGAGTTGTTCGACCAAACGTCGGTTCACTTGCTGGCGGGCCTCTTCGAACTTGCCGGCGTCCAGGAGCCGGATCATGCCGGTCAATTCCTTGCGCAAGTGGGTTTGGTCGGATGCCGTGAACGGGTGGTCCGATGCGGGACGTACCACGAACATGTCGACGATTTTCTTCCGGCGCAGCCCTGGCCTGACCTGTGGTCGTCTGGTCGGCCAGGATGTGCATACCGGCTTCTGGGCTGAGGGGATGGCCTCGGCAAAGGTGTAGATGCGGCCTTCTTCGATATTCAAACCGAATGTGGACAGGAGTCCGCAGATCGTCGCGAACTCCGAGAAGTAGTCGTAGGCCACCACAGTGATCTCGAAACGGCCGCCTTCGCTGGGTCTGATCGACAGTTCGCAGGGGTGCTCGAGCGTCAGCGCGGCGACGAGGTGGAGATGTTGCGCGATGGTCTTAAGGTCCATCTGCGTGAAATACTCGGGGTCCATCCGCGACACGAAGTCACGCAGGACCTCGTTGTCGATGTCCTGGCAGAGAGGACCAAGTTGTGAGATCAGGTCGTGGGAGGCGAGGGGTTCGCGGGTCATAGTGACGGCAGTATACCCGAAGTCCCTTCATTGTGCGGTGATCCATGCGCCAGTATAATGACGGCTCATGGCGCGCCGGATTACCGAACCGAAGAGGAGCCGTTCGCAGCCTCCTCCTGTCCCTCCACGCATCCTCCCGGACCCCACGCCGCTCCTGATGGCCTCGGGACCGGAGACCGCCCAAGTGGCGGCTCTCCTGAAACCCTACGGCATTCGAGCGCCCAAGGAAGCTGATGGCAATCTGCAGTCCATGGCCGGAGACCCACTTACCCGGCGTCAACTGGCTGACATCTTGCCGATGCTGCTCGAATCGATCGGGCGAACCGCCGATCCGGATCAAGCGTTGAACCATTGGGAACGATGGCTTGCCAGCGGAATGAGTCGATCGGCGGTGCTGGAATATTTGCGCAGCTCACCTCGCATGTTGGATCTGGTCTGCGCGATTTTCGGCAACAGTGACGCGCTGGCCTTTACGCTCATCCGCGACCCCATGCTCGTCTATTGGCTGGCCGAGCAGAACGTGTTGTCCAAACCGTCGACCAAAGCGGCGATGGAACGGACGATTCACCAGACTCTTGCCCATGTGACCGCGAGTGAACTGAAATTAGACGCGCTGCGACGGTTTCGACGACGCGAGATGCTGCGCATCGGCGTGCGAGATTTACTTCGTCTGGCCGATGTGACGGAAACAACCGCCTCCCTCTCAGATCTGGCCTCGGTCCTCATCGATGCCGCCTACCGTGTTGTGAATGCAGATCTTCGAGCTCAGTACGGAGCTCCGATGCATAAGAACCGGCAGGGACGATGGGTGGAAACCGGCTTCGCGGTCATCGGCATGGGGAAACTGGGCGGGCATGAACTCAACTACAGTTCCGATGTGGACGTACTCTATGTGTGTGAATCCCATGAGGGGGAAACCCATTCCCTTGGAGGCGGTCGCGCAAAGGCCAGGGCCGGGATATCGAACGAGGAATATTTCGAGATTCTCGCCCGGCAATTGACGAAGGTACTGACTGAACAAACCCATGAGGGATACGTCTATCGAGTCGATCTTCGCTTGCGCGCTGAAGGCTCAGTCGGCCAGCTGACCCGTTCGCTGGACGACTACCGAAAATACTATTCGGCTCGGGGGCAGGTGTGGGAACGGCTGGCGTTGCTCAAGGCCTGGCCAGTTGCCGGCTCCCTGGATGTGGGCACGCAGTTTGTCAGAATGGTGAGGCCCTTTGTGCTGACTTCTTCGAGCGACAAGCTCGATATCAACCGGTGTCTTGCGATTGTGCAGGATGTTCGCTCTGTTAAAGAACGGATCGATGCCAAGATGGCGGACCGCGGGCATGAACATCGCAACGTCAAGCTGGGCGTCGGAGGGATTCGAGAAATCGAGTTTCTGGTCCAGACGATTCAGGTCTTGGCCGGCCGGCGCTTGCCCGGTTTGTTGGATCGGAGCACGTTGGGATCGCTGGTGCGACTGCAGAAGGCGGGCATACTTTCAGTGACGCAACAGGGCCAACTAACGCGCGCCTACAATTTTCTTCGGGACGTGGAGCATCGACTTCAGATGGTGCACGAGCTCCAGACGCACGCGCTGCCGGATCAACATGACGAACTTGAACGGTGTGCGATCCGGATGGGGTATGGTGAAGAAGATCGCACAGAAGCCCTTCAACGATTCCAGGCCGACCATGCCCGACACACCAAGCTGGTCCATGATGCATTTCGGGACTTATTCCACACTCCTGCTCGGGCCAGGCTCCTGAAGGCAATGTTGCGGGCGATGCAAGCTTCACGTCTATAAGACACTTTGCACAGCCAAATCCCTCTTTGCAGCGCAGAGACGTATCAGTTTAGGTACTTGGTGTTATCAGAAGTGATTCAGGTGTATCCTCACCTCACTTTGCTCTAACCATTCGGCCTTGTTCAATGTTTCAGTTTCGCCCCGCCTGGTATAAGAAATGCCCCGTCATAGTATGTGCGCAACGGAACGGCACGCTCACCGTTGGTATATGTCTTAAGAGGTGCACCATGAAATTAGAAAAGGAAGCGCTGCAGAACCAGATGATATCGCATTTGCTGTGGGGTGTTCTTTGCTTGATGACCTTCGTGGCAACAGGGCTTGCCTGCACCTTACAAGGCAGTGTCGATGGAAATCTGGAGATTCACAAAGTTCTACAAGAGGCAAGAAAAGCGGCCACCGGCACCCCAGAAGGTTGTAATCTGCTGAGGAGAATCGCAAGAACACAAGCGAAAGCAGGTGATATGGAGGGGGCAGTTCAGACGGCCGCAGATAGCCCTGATTCGTGCAGTCGCTACGCCTTTCAGGAGGTTAATGCTGTCCTCGGAGACGTGAACAGAGCGTTGCAGATTGCCGCAGGAATCGGAGACGATCATGCGAAGACGAACGCTCTATGGGCAATCGTAGAGTCTCAAGCAGCGGCGGGTCACGTGCATGTCGCGGAACAAGCCGCTGTAGAAATCCCAGATGGGACAGATTGGAAAGCGACGGTCCTGGCGACTGTCGCACGAGCGCAGATAAAAGCAGGAGATCGTAGAGGCGCCCTGCAGACACTTGAACAGGCGCTCCAGGCTGCCACCCACCTTCGAAAGGATTCCAGAAGAGCCTCTGCGCTGGAGGAGATCGCAAGCGCACAAGCAGAGGCAGGAGACATCCTCGGTGCTCTAACGACCGTTCAGCAGGTTCCTGAAGCGCAAAAGTATCATTACGTACTCCATTCCGACTTGATGACCCAGCTGGCTGAGGCAGGTGATGTGAAAGGAGCGCTGCAGATTGCCGCCGAGATTGGAAATGCCACTGTCAGAGATTCCGCTTGGCAGGAAATTGCAGCCGCACAAGCGAAGGCAGGTGAGATGCGCGAGGCGATGCAGACCGCTGACCACATTCGCGGTGAAACCGAGAAGGCCAACGCGTTGAGAATGATCGGAGCGGTTCAATGGAGTGCAGGGGACCACGCAGGTGCCACCAAGACCTTTGAGCAGGTTCTTCGGACTGCCACTCACATCCAGAAGCCTGTCGACAAATGGAATACCTTGAGTGAAATCGCTGAGGCCCAAGCGGAAACGAGGGACTATCGCGGTGCAGTGCAAACCGCGGACACTATTCTGGATGAACCAGCGAAGGATAGAGCCCTGAGCGCGATCGCGATGATCCAAGTGAAGGCTGGCGACAACGAGAGGGCCCTGCGAACGGCGGCCCGTGCTCGAAGTAATTTCGTGAAACCCAACGTACTGTGGGCTATTGCACAGGCTCAGCTTAAGACGGGCAATGTGCAGGGGGCGCTAGAGACGGTTGCCAGCTTCCCATCGAACATGCAGAAGGCCAGCTTCATTTGTTCCACCGGGGCAGCTCAGGCGAGGGCAGGCGACCACGCTGGAGTTGCCAAGATGGTCGAAATGGTTCTTCAGACCGCAGCTACTATTCAGGCCGGTTCTGAGAAGGCGAACTTTTTAATTGCAGGCGCGTCGCCAATCTGGGGAGCGCAGGCGAGGGTGGGAGACCGAACCGGGGCCACAAAGACCCTTGAGCAGACTTTCCAAGCTGTCGCCACTATCCGGCTTGACATTCCTGAGAGGGCGTCAGCGCTGGGAGTCATTGCACGGGATCAATCGGGGCGTTCTGTAGTGGATTACGTTGGGGCCGCCAAGACCATTGAGCAGGCCCTGCGAACTGTTGATCTCATCCGGGAGTCCTTCAAAGGCAAGGAGAGGGTTTTGGCGAACATCGCGGCCGCTCAGGCCGCAGTGGGTGACATCCACGGGGCAATGCAGACGTTTTCCGGTATCAAAGGGGAGGGAGACAGGGGGCAGGCGCTCAATGCAATCGCGCGGGCTCAGGCTAAGTCAGGAGATCTACGGGGAGCATACGCGCTGGCCACCAGTCAGCGCTCCTCTTCTGGAAAAGCGAACGCTCTACTGGATGTGGCGGAGGGGATACTAGATCGAGGGAATGCGGAACAATCTCGGATTGTCTCGGTCAAGCGGTGACAAGTTCCGCGACCACGCATTTGCGAGACTTACGGAGGGAGAACGCTTCTAGAGAAAAGTCATTGCTTGATTTAATGTGCTGATCGAGAGCTGTTGGTAGTCAAATGTGAGGTACATCTTGGTAGATAGATCGGTTCGCGCAAGACGGTTTCACTCGTGACGCCGAAGGCAGGACGGCGGAAGAGTGTCGGAGAACAAGCCTTGCCGATCCGAGAGCTGGCTAGTGGGATGACGTGCTCGCTTCTGAAATGCTGGTCTTCACGTTATGTTGCGCAATCTTATTGCGCAGAGTCACGACTAACTGGTCGTATGATGATGAACGAAGAATCGCTGTGAACTGCGTTCGATAATTCTGGACGAGGCTGATTCCGTCCACCACCACATCGTACGCTTTCCAGTCGCCGCCTTTCATCATGAGCCTGTAGTCCATGGGAGTGTCCGTTTTCTTCCCAATCATCACGGTCTTCACCTCCGCATAGTTTCCTTCGAGCCGTTCGTTGAGAAACGTCACCTCTTCTCCAGAGTAGGTGTGTATCTTCTCTACATAGGTTGCTGTCAAAAACTCCGTGAACAGGTCGACAAACTCTTGCTGTTCCTTCTCTCCTAATCTGTTCAACTGGATCCCCAGTGACCGTTTGGCCATTTCCCCGTAGTCGAAGCGGGCATCAGCGATCTTCTTGAGCCGCGTGACAAGCTCATCCATGCGCTCTGGTTTCTTCAGCTCTCGATCCCGCAATAGTTTGAGCGCTTGACCGGTGGTAGTCCTCATCGCCTCGGTGGGGGTCTGCACAGCCGACGATGGTTCTGGTTCAGCTATAGCCCTGCTTGCCCAGAGGATCGGTGTTGCGCATATGAGTGAAAGGAAGAGGCGGCCGAGGATCGTGAGTCCTGTCCTCTCGCGCGACGGAAGCCCAATGCCCTCCGAGTCGATCTGAGGTGCACAGGTCATAGGTGGTCCAACCTGCTTAATTATTGGTCAGCGTCTTACTCGTGCTTGGCCATCCGTTTCGCAGGGAACTGGTCGCGTTTGTGACTCCGCTTCCAAGGGGCATTCAATCTGCGCCAGCCAGGCTTTTGCACAGATTGCGACCGACGCTTCTTCTGATTATTCTACCAAATGATATGTCGCAGCGGCGTCAATCAGCCCGCCTGAGGAATGCTCCCTGTCCAATCATTAGGTGGATCTCAACACTGTTCCTGTCGAACCGCTCAAAATAGGTAGAGATTGCCCTGAGATGGTGAACAATTCTGTGGGTAACTCGACTTACGTGGCCGCTTGACGACTGCCGGTTGGAGACAGGGAAAGGAGATCACGTGAAAGCAGTACCGGATCCTGTTCCTCGCGCCGACGGGCGGAATACGCAGAGACCTGCACGTCGCGGGTGAGGCACTCGCGACCGAAGGTGATCAGGTGATGTGCGACCATCGCGATCTGGAACACCGACTCGATGTTCCCTCGGCACAGCTCCCTCCAGGCCATCTTCCAGAACTCAGCCCGGTAATCGCTAGAGATGCCGACCTGCCGGGCGATGCGCGAGAAGATATCGAGCGCGCGCCGGACATTGACCCAGGTAAGCTGCTCTAGTGGACGGGTCGGCCGCTTACGGTACGGATACGTCTTCCTCGCCTGGGTCGCGTATCGCTCATAGATCTTTCGCGGCTCGTACACCTCGCGGATCACCCGCTTCCAGCTCGCTGCCACGTCCTCGTAAGGCTGCAGGTATTCGATGTTCGAGTCACGCCCTTCACCCGAGTTCAGGCGGCCCACCTTGCGGAGCCGCTCGTAGAGCGGCGTATGTGGGAGGGCGACGAGCAGATTCGGCGTCACGATCGGGATTTGGGAGGCCTCGATAAACTCCAGGATCGCATCCGGTGTCTCAGGGGTGTCGGTGTCCAGACCAAGGATGATCCCGGCGGCGACTTCGATTCCGTAACTATTGATCGTGTCCACGGCCTGGAGCATCGGCGTGCGGAGGTTCTGGGTCTTTTTCATGGCACGCAAAGCGGCTGGCTCCACCGTTTCGATGCCGCAGAAGACGTTCGTCATAAAGGCGTCGCGCATGAGCTTCAGGATCTCGGGGTACTCGGCGACGTTCAGCGTGAGCTCGCAGGAGAGCCGAACGGAACAATCGCGGCGCCGCTGCCACTCGACGAGGTGCGGTAGAAGGTCCAGTGCGGCTCGGGGATTCGCGATGAAGTTATCGTCTACAAAGTAGATCGACGGCGTCCCGCCATCGGCGAGCTGATCGAGCTCTGCCAAGATCTGGTGCGGGCTCTTGAGCCTGGGGTTTCTCCCGTAGAGCGCGGGAATGTCGCAGAACTCGCAGGTGAAGGGGCAGCCGCTGGAATATTGGACGCACCCGAGGAGATACTGGCGGATGTCGATCAGGTGATAGGCAGGTGTCGGGAAGTCGGTCATCGGAAGACGGTCGACCGTACGGTACACGATCTGCCGCTCGGGGCGCGCCACGGTCTCGTCGAGCCGGCAGAACAACTCGAGTGTCCCGTCGCCCACCTCGCCGCAATGGAGGAGATCGATCTCCGCGTAGTGCTCGGGCGCCGCGGAGACTGATGGCCCGCCGAGGGCGACCACCTTCCCTTCGCGATGGGCGCGGCGCACGAGATCAAGAATCTGCCTGCGTTGGATGTGCATGCCCGACACAAGGACGGCGTCGGCCCAGTCTAGCTCGCTCTCCATCACTGGGCGGATGTTCTCATCAACGAATCGGACTTGCCATTCCCGGGGCATGAGCGCTGCGATAAGGAGGATCCCCTGTGGCGGCATGAAGGCCTTGACGGGACCCATCAGAGGAAAGGCGTGATCGAAGGTGCCGAACGCCTTCGTGTAGGCAGGAAACACACAAAGAATGCGCCGGACGCTGGCTGGACGAAATGTCCGTACATTGACTGTCGGGGCAAAGGGTATCGAGGGTGCCGACATGGGTGCCTCTCTCTAGCAGATACCCAACCAAGGCGAGTGTACTGCCCTAATGAAATTTGTCCTAGTTAATTCTAAGTTAAACTGTGCAGTCCACAATTTGCTTATACACAGTTCTCGAATTTTTAGATAGGAATCTGGGGCATGCTCGTCAGCTCCTGAGCAGAGCACTCCAAATGGGAGCCATGCGAGCATTGCATAGCTAGGTCTGTGACCGTTCGAGGATGGCCGTGGTCGTAATGGGATACGGAAGAGAATGAGATATCGCTTAACCCCTCTCGCGACAACTCAATGTCATTCGATTCGAGGCAGAGAGCTAGTCGGCGTAGCGTAGATCGCGATTGTCGGCTAGCGAGAGGTAGGCTTCTCCCCATTGTCGAGGACTTTCGAGACTCCAGGGTTCGTCCATGTCGAGGGGCTTGAAGCGGAGGCCGAAGATTCCTCCATAGACCAAGTGAGTCAGTCCTGCTCCAGAATCTTCAACCAGCTGGGCGTACGCCGGACAGACAGGTGCCTGAGGATTATCGTTCCAGCCCGTGACCCAATACCACTCGCCGGTCGGATTACGATCATAGAGTCGAACTTGCAGGACCGGTCTGACGGGGCCGGCTTCTTTGAATCGCGCGAAGAAGCTGATTTCGCAATTCTCGTTCGATTCAACCTCAACGATCACGGAAACCTTCCTCAGGCGTTCCAGCTAGATGTATTCTAGCGCACGAATCACTCCAGAAACACGAAGGGCTCGGTGGTTTGCCACCGAGCCCTTCGCTCCGAGCCATAAGCTATACGCTATTAGCTCTTCTCTTCTTAGTACATCCCTTCCATGCCGTGGCTGTGGCCATGGCCACCAACCGGCTCTTTCTTCTCTTCAGGGATTTCAGTGATCATGACTTCGGTCGTGAGCATCAAGCCCGCGACGCTGGCCGCGTTCTGCAACGCGCAGCGCGACACCTTGGTCGGGTCGATGATGCCGGCCTTGATCATGTCGACATACTCTTCCGTCGCCGCATTGAAGCCGGAGTTGGCATTCTTGTCGGCGCGAACCTTTTCGACGATCACCGATCCTTCTGCTCCGGCATTGGCCGCAATCTGGCGAATCGGTTCCTCCAAGGCGCGTCGAACGATGTTGACGCCCACCTGTTGTTCCGGCACCAGTTTGACCGAATCCAGCGCAGGGATGCAGCGGAGATAGGCGACACCGCCGCCAGGAACGATGCCCTCTTCGACAGCTGCTTTCGTCGCGTGCAGCGCGTCTTCGACACGGGCTTTCTTTTCCTTCATTTCGGTCTCGGTCGCGGCGCCGACGTTGATGACGGCCACACCGCCCACGATCTTGGCAAGCCGCTCCTGCAGCTTCTCGCGATCGTAGTCCGAGGTCGTCTCTTCGATCTGGGCCTTGATCTGCTTCACGCGGCCCTCGATCTTCTTCGGGTCGCCGTAGCCCTCGACGATCGTGGTGTTGTCCTTATCGATCGTCACACGTTTGGCACGGCCGAGGTCGGTGAGCTTCACGTTCTCCAGCTTAATGCCAAGATCTTCAGAAATCACCTGGCCACCCGTGAGGATGGCGATGTCCTCCAACATGGCCTTCCGGCGATCGCCGAAGCCCGGAGCCTTCACGGCCGCGACGTTCAGCGTGCCGCGGAGCTTGTTCACCACGAGGGTCGCCAGCGCTTCGCCTTCAACTTCTTCCGCGATGATCACGAGCGGCTTGCCCATCTTGGCCACCTGCTCGAGGATCGGGAGGAGATCCTTCATGCTGCTGACTTTCTTTTCGTTGATGAGGATGAGCGGCTCTTCGACTGAACATTCCATCCGCTCGGCGTTGGTGACGAAATAGGGAGAGATGTACCCACGATCGAACTGCATGCCTTCGACGACGTCCAAGGACGTGGTCATCGACTTGGCTTCTTCGACCGTAATCACGCCGTCCTTGCCGACCTTCTCCATCGCTTCCGCGATCAGGTCGCCGATGGTCTTGTCGTTGTTCGCGGAAATGGTGCCGACCTGGGAAATTTCTTTCTTGTCCTGGCAGGGCTTGCTGAGCTTCTTCAGCTCGGCCACAACCGCTTCCACCGCCTGATCGACGCCGCGCTTGATTTCCATCGGATTGGCGCCAGCCGTGATGTTCTTCGCACCTTCGCGATAGATGGCCTGAGCCAACACCGTGGCAGTCGTGGTGCCGTCACCCGCAGTGTCGCTGGTCTTGCTTGCGACTTCGCGGACAAGCTGAGCACCCATGTTTTCGTAGGGATTCTTGAGTTCGACTTCCTTCGCGACCGTGACGCCGTCCTTGGTGATGGTCGGGGCGCCGAACTTCTTATCGAGAATGGCGTTCCGGCCCTTGGGACCGAGGGTCGCCTTCACGGCGTCGGCGAGCTGGTTGACCCCCCTGAGAATGGAGGCCCGAGCTGCCTCGCTATACAGTAGTTGCTTTGCCATGTGATTCCTCCCTTATAAGTCAGTAGTCGTGTTGGTGATCAATTAGCTGGTGAAGACACCGAGGATATCTTCTTCCTTGAGGATCAAGCATTCCTCATCCTCGATCCGGAGCTTGCTGCCTGAGTACTTGTCGAAGAGAACTTGGTCGCCGACCTTCACGTTCTCGACCTTTTTGCCGATTGCCTGGACAATGCCTCGTTGCGGCTTCTCTTTCGCAGAATCCGGCACGTAGATGCCGCCCGCGGTCCGCTCCAATTCCTCGGTGTAGGTGACGAACACCCGGTCCCCCAGGGGCTGAAATCCCTTGGCGACGTTCTTCTTTTCCTTCGCTGCTGTAGTCATATGCAACACCCTCCTCGTGCTGATTAATAAACGGGGTTAGAGATATAT
>Ga0187780_10000047_pt1 | contig 89903 bp, 75 predicted proteins | sample 1015_Q2_SP10_20__FD_132429 | JGI IMG/M metagenome (GOLD analysis project Ga0187780, IMG submission 132429) | Tropical peat soil microbial communities from peatlands in Department of Meta, Colombia - 1015_Q2_SP10_20_MG | ecosystem: Environmental > Terrestrial > Soil > Wetlands > Peat | place...
TGAGAAACATAAAACGGATGTTCGCGAAGGGCGACGGTCACGTTTTGGTATTAGCCGCAAGCATCCGCAGTCTAGAGCACCTGCTTTACAGCTTCGCCCTGGGAACGGAGCTTGCGACCGTACCAGCTAAAATCCTGGGACTCTGGGCGAGCAACAATTTTCCGGTTCCGAACAAAGAGTTTCAGTACAAAGCCTCCGGAAAACCAATTCCCTACGAGGAGCTTGACTTGGAGCAATCGTGGGAGGCTTTTGATGTACAACATGAGCTTACGCGAAAAGGGATTGAAAAATTCGCGGCTGATTATCTTGCGACGCTTTCCCCATCCGCCTAATTGACAATACCGCCACGCTCGGAGGTCGCCGCCATGGCCGGATTTCGTGCTCACCGCCCACCTCCTGGCGGACGCAGTGCGATCCATTTTCAGGGAGTGACTAGCGGTCACAGCGTGCGTGAGGCCCAGCTCCATGATCGCCTGACGACCACCCGAAGACAAAAAGGCGAAAGTCGAGCAGGCGCTCAAGAATCTCAACGGGGCCCTATGAAGCGCTTCCGTGAGGCCAGCACCCGGGCCCTATTGGGGTCTTGCTTTGCATTTCGACGGTAAGAACCGCTTGCGGACGGCCGAGTTAGCGAGGCGATTCGCCTCGGCATTGTCTTCGCGGCGGACGTGCGCTATGGAGAATTGAAGCGAGCGGGCCAGCTTTTGGCATGTCCAGTGAAGGGAATATAGCTGGGGGCTGCGGCAGGCGTACTCGCCATTCATCTGCCTGACCACCACCTCAGAATCAGAGAAGACGTGAAGCGCCTTCGCCTTCAAGTCTAAGGCGTATTGCAGCGCTTCAAGCAGGGCGGCGTACTCGGCCACATTGTTATCGTGCTGCCCGATCCAGCGGGCAATCCTGATCTTGCCTCCATCGGAGTGTTCGATCACTACCCCAATACCGGACGGACCCGGGTTCCCGTGAGAGCCGCCGTCGATGTAGGCGACGAGATGTGACATAGCACTTCTGCTGCTTGCGAACAACATGCGGGGAAGAACAGTCTGCGGTCAAGACATTTCTTTGGTTCACGGATCCCGCGGTTTTCGGGCCTTTCCAAACTCGCTGTGGAGCTCCTTGTGGAAAACGCGGCGGCAGGATTTTCATGCCCAGCAAGCGTCCGCGAATCAATGAATTACCCTTGCGGGCATGCATGCTCCTCTTGTGCCCTTTTGCACCAATAATCGGCATTGACAAGTATTCACAGAGCTTTTACTTTCGCTACCGTCGACAGTCGAAAGGGTTGGCTTCAATAACATGTGGCCGGTCCGAAGTAGGCTGGGTGATCGGCTCGGCGAGGCAACTCGTTGAGCCACCAAACCCGAAAAAACCGACTGATCTGCGAGGAGCAGTTGGGGTTTGGAACCGCGAAAGCGGTGATCGCATCAAGGGGCTGCGACGGTGCGTGCGTCCACGCTGCCAACTCCCTCGTAGGAGCTGGCGGTTAGAGCACAACCAATGTCGCAGCCTTTTACTTTCCCACCGCCTCCATTCCACACACTCAGTCAGGACGTACCTTGTCGTCAGCATGTACCACGCAGCGAGCTTCGCTCGTTAGAACTTCGCACACCTGACAGAGATCGATAACACTCATCACATTGATCCCTTGTTGCAGGATTGGACAGTTCTCTAAAGCGTCCACTCAGCGCAATGACCCGTCAAGTCGCCGGGCCACGACTGTCAGGGTTGGGTGATGGAAAAACCATTGACCGTCCTCGAAATAAGGACGCGTGCCACTCAGGTCCTCGCGAGCGTCACGATCGATCAGAACGCGGACTTGGGCGGCACGGTCTGGGAGGGTCTGGCTGTTTGCCAGCCAGCGCTCGAGATTCTGCACTAGTTCGCTGGAGTAGAGCCGCTCGACTTCGAGTCCGGCGGCGGCGAACAGCCCGAGCAGCTCAGAGGCCGCAAGTGCACGAGTGTGGGAAGGATCACGCAGACGTTCGAATTGGTTCTGATAATCCCCGCGCGCCCGGTGTTCGCTGGTCACTAGGTCCTCGACCGCTACCTTGCCCTGCGGCCGGCAGACCCGCGCCATCTCGCGCAGCACGCGTCCGGGGTCCTCGACGTGGTGTAGGGCGAAGCGGCAGACAACTACGTCGAACTCACCGTCACCGAACGGCAGTCGGTCGGCATCGCCACGCTGGAAGCGGACGTTTGCCAGGCCGCGCGCCTGCCGTTTCTTTTCGGCGATGGCCAGTGGTGCGTCGGTAAGGTCGAGCCCGATGACCTCGCGGCAATGCTGAGGAAAGGCCAGAGCCAGAAATCCGGGACCGCAAGCGACATCGAGCACTCGCGATCCGGGTGCGGGGCCAATGGCCTCGACCAGCCGCGCGATGCGCGCCGGGTCCATCACGGTCGGCGTGACCGCGTAAACTTCGGCTTGACGCGTAAACGATTGCTGCACCACTGCCTTGTGTGCGGAGTCGTGCATTCGTCCCTCTATACCAGAAACGTGGCGAGAAGCCAACCCGCGGTGAGTTCTTTCATTCGCGCACTTGGCCGCCGGGCTTCTCGGGTTAGACTTGGGCTGAGTCGGCTAGCTGGACGCAGTAAATAGCACCGTACTGCAAGCCGATTCGGAAAATATCACCTATTGGTAGAGCCGGGCCGGGCCGGGACCGTGGAATGGCTCCAGAGACCCCGTCTCTCAATTCTGCACAAACTCTTTACGTCCTCGCCGGGCTTGTCTCAGAGACAGAGGGCTGCCATAATCCGCAGGTCGCGCATCCGAATATGCGGCAACCGGCAACTCGATCCAGTCTGAAAGTGATTCAGCAATCAAACCACAGATTCATACCGTTCCATAGGAAGGCAAGGCATGTCGCGTGCAAGAAGGCCAGTGATGTTGGTTGGCGGTGTCCCGGGGAACAGTGCGGAAGAAGTGTTCCGTGTTGTGGCGCCGATCCTGGGCGAGTTGGCGATTGGGCTGACGGACGGCGAATTCGGCCTGCGGCGCTTCTGGGTTTTCTTTGTGGCCATCAACACTTGGGACAAACATCCGGATGTGGAATTGATCCGTCCCAACCCTGAGCCCATCCCCGGCTTTCCGGAGTGGCTACCGCCTGATTATCACGCTTGCCCATGGTGGGGTCCCAAGCCCGGTGTGCAGAAGCTCCGGCCGATTGAAACGCTTGGTTATCCGGACGAGGCGCTGGCGTCGTACAAAGTGTTTTGCCGGCTGCGCGACCAGGGCATTATCCCGCAGGGAGTGCGCTTCCAGCAATCTCTTCCGTTTCCAGACGATGCCGTGCGTGTGTTCACTAACAATGCGCGCAATATGGACTTGATGGTGGATGCATACATCGAGGTGATGAGACGGGACGTGGCTAAGCTCTGCCAGCAGATTCCGCACGATGATCTGGTTCTGCAATGGGACATCAATTGGGAGACCGTCGCGCTCGAACACGGCGATCATATGCCTGACGTGCCACCCATGCAGTTCAAACCCACTACCGATCCAATGGAGCGCCTTGTGCGGTACTTCCGCGAGTTAAACGCGCCGATTCCGAAGACGGTGCCGGTCGGCATGCACCTCTGTTACGGCGATCTCCACCACAAGCACTTCAAAGATCCCGTCGATCTCGCCACCAGCGTGAATATGGCCAACACAGCGGCGGGGGTCTCGCCCCGTCCCATCAGTCACGTGCAGATGTCAGTGCCCCGTCATCGCAGTGATGACAAGTACTTCGAACCCCTGGAGGACTTGAAAATTGGTGACGCCACGGTGTATGCGGGACTGGTTCACTACACCGACGGGGCGGAAGGCAGCAAGAAGCGCCTGGCGGCTTTCCAGCGTCACTTCACGGGACCGACGGGTGTAGCCACGGAATGTGGACTGGGACGGCGTCCGAAAGATCAGCAACTCACCAGGCTGCTGGAAATTCATCGCGACGTTGCGGCCGCGATCCGGGCGTAGCGTTACAGGTTAACTCCAAGTTCTCAAGGCGATTTGTCCCTCGAACCCAGAGAGCAAGCTCCGTTTCTCAGCGGGTCAGGTCCGCCCTCACCTTTTGCGCTCCCTCTACCATGGCTTGCACTTTTCCGAAGGCAACATCTGCGGGTAGATACTTAAGGCCACAATCGGGAGCGATGATCAGGCGCTGAGGGCTGACAAACGGCAAAGCCCGCCGGATGCGTGCTGCCACAACGTCAGCGGTCTCGATTTCGTGCGATGAGAGGTCGAGCACGCCCAGGATAATCGTCTTGCTGGGAAGTTTCGCCAGAACCGAGCAGTCCAGAGAGGACTGGGCTGTCTCAATGGAGATTTGACGCACTGGCGAGGCCTCGAGTTCGCTCAGGAACGAATATTGAGCGGGACGCCCGGGAACCAGCGCGGCGTATCCAAAACAGATGTGGAGAGCGGTCGTGCCGGTCACTCCGTCAAGCGCACGTTCCAAGGCGGCCAGTCCAAACCGGCGCGCCTTTTCAGGGTGGGCCTCCATGTAAGGCTCGTCAATCTGTACGACGTCGGCGCCCGCAGCGAATAGGTCTTTGACCTCGGCATTAACGGCTGCGGCATAATCGAGCGCCATATCCGCCTCGCTGGAGTAGTGTTCGTTTTGCACTTGCTGCGACATGGTGAACGGACCCGGCACCGTGATCTTGACTAAACGTCTGGTACACGCACGCAGAAATCGCAGATCGCGAACCTCAACGGGATGACGGCGGCTGATTTTCCCAACCACACGCGGCACCAGAGCGCGGTGTCCACTGCGCGTGGTAACCGTGCCCGGATAGTTTAGATCAAGTCCGTCCAACGCGGTAGCGAAGCGGTTGGAGTAACTTTCACGGCGAATCTCTCCGTCTGTGATGATATCCAGACCGGCCGCTTCCTGCTGGCGGATCGCCAGCAGCGTGGCATCGTCTTGCGCATGCTCAAGCCAGGGGGACGGAATGCGCCACAGTTCTGCAGCACGAACTCGCGGCGGCATTTGATGCGAGAGTTTTTCGCGATCGATCAACCACTCGGGTTGTGGGTAGGAGCCGACCAGGGAGGTGGGCAGCAGCATGGGAAGGCTAGCATCCTACGGGTGGAAAGTCCCCGTCAAGCGCAGGAGCGGCGGTGGCGGCCCTTGTTAGCGGACTTTGCGGTTACGGTGTCACCCATCGCTGGAAAAGTGGAACCCCTCGACCGCAAAGCGCGGTCGCCAGGTTCGGGAACGAGACGCAGCACAACCAAATTAGGACACTGTCTAGCAGGCGAGACTAAAAGATAGCGAATTTCAGACCTCAACAGGTCGACACAATAGGGTTGCCAGGGCGCTCTTGATTCCTTCCGCCGAGGCGCTATCGCCAATCTTCACTCGCCACGCCACGAAGCCGTCTGGCCGGACGAGCACGGCTCCGGTCGGTGTGATTCCATAGGCAGCCGGACACCCGCCTGATGGATCCGTCAACCCGTTCTCGCCGATTTTGTGAACGTCAAGCTCAATGCCCAGCGGTTTGGCCCGATCGCGGGCTGCTTCGGTCCAGGCATTGCCCTGCGGCCCGGCCAGCAGGGTGAAGTTTCGGCCGAACAGGTCCAGTGTCGAAATCTGCTCGCCGCGCCGTTGCAGCCAAACGTGCGGGGCGCGCGTGCCGGGGCGCCCTTTGGACTCGCGGGGGTTCTCGTGCGCGCTGCTGTCATCGCGGTCTTCGGGCACGATGGCGTTGGAATGGTAGATGTAGCCCATCTCAACGTTGAGATCGGGCGCAACCGGTTGGAGTCCATCCCTGCTAATATTCGGCGCGGTGCGCAAAACGTAGCGGGAATAGGCCTGCTCTACTGTGAATGCCCCCGGCGGATGCCGCTCCGGTCCGTAGGTAGAAAGAAGCCCTGGTCCGGCGATTCCTTTCAGCACAAGTGCGAGTTTCCAGGCCAGGTTGTGCGCGTCCTGCACGCCGGTGTTACCGCCGAAGCCTCCATTGGGGGGCATCACGTGGGCGGCATCGCCCGCGATGAAGACCCGACCATCCTGGAGAACCTCGGCCGTATCCGCCGATGCCTTCCAATGCATGATGTTCTCGATGGCAATGGGGATGCTGTCCGTGCCTATGGCCGCTCGCACTAGTTCGAGTGAGCGCTGCTCTGTCAACCCCGTGGAAACGTCCGTGACCGGATTTTCCGGCTCCCCCACGGTGTTGACCGCGAGAAACGCCTTCTCGAACGGCTTCTCAAAACGGAAGAATCCGCGCAGCTGGCGGTTCAGCGCGTAGACAACGGCCCATTTGTGACCTTCAATCAAAGGAGCAAGGTGGGCGCGGAAGTAAATCGTGATGCTTTTGGAAAACGTTCCGTGCCCCAGCATGCGAATACCCAGCCGCTCGCGCACCCGACTATACGCGCCGTCAGCGGCTACCATGTATTGAGCTCGCACGGTCTGGGTCTTCCCGCTATCGCGTTCGCGGATCACAGCGCTCACGCCGTTGGTGTCCTGTTCAAACCAGACCATTTCGGTGGCGAAACGCAGGTCAGCGCCCAATTCCTCCGCCCGTTCCCGGAGTTGCGGTTCCAGTGCATCCTGTGCCAGAAATACGCGAGCCGTCGGACTGACGTCGCGCACGCCTTCGTTGAGGTCCGCAATATAGTGAGCAATGGCGCCGCCAACGAGGGTTTCGACCGCCAGAACTCCGCCATCCTGCACGAATTGTTCTTCGGACTTCCGACGCACAATCTGCTCCAGACCGACCTGGCGGAAGATTTCCATGGTGCGCTGGCTGGTCTGGGCGGCGCGGGGATGGATAGCGGTGCCGCGATGGTATTCCACGGCCAGCGAACGGACGCCGTGGTATCCGAGCAACAGGGCGGTCGACAACCCGACCAGGCTGCCGCCTACGATGAAAACCGGGACTTCGATATCAGCCATAGCTATTCTGCGTCTTTAGGCGCCAGAAGTTTACTCAGCGGCGAGATGGCAAGTCCAGAGGGTTGATGGGCAGGCCTTCATCATAGTATGCGCACGCAATGCACGTCCTCATCGAAGCCCCCAAAAACCCGAGCAAAGTTGTCCGAAAGCGATATCATGACGTGCGCAACGAAGGGTGCCCAAATTTGCACGTACTTCCCGGGAGGCAAATGATGAGGGCCATCGATGAAAACACCATTACAGATGCGGTCCTGGAACAGACATCCTCTACGCCGGATGGTCGTCTGAAGCAGGTCATGGCCTCTCTTGTGCGCCACCTACACGCTTTTGCCCGAGAGGTGGACCTTACCCCGGATGAGTGGCTGATGGGAATCCGTTTTCTGACGGAAGTCGGCCAGAAGTGTACCCCTTTTCGTCAGGAATTCATCTTGCTCTCCGATACTCTAGGCTTCAGCTCTCTCGTGAATGCTCTGCACGACAGGCGCGCGACGGAGAGTTGTACCAAGTCGAGTCTTCTCGGCCCTTTTTATCGCCAGGATGCACCGCTAATGGAACTGGGCGAGTGCATCGTTACGAAGAGCAGTGCCTCCCAGATCTGCGTCTATGGTAAGGTCGTCGATTCCACCGGAAAAGGAATTCCCAATGCGCTCGTACAGGTCTGGGAGCCGGACGAGACGGGGCACTATGACTTGCAGAGACACGATCCTTCCGATATCGATTTGCGCGGATGTTTTCGCACGGATTCCGACGGCCGCTACTACTTTCGCGCTGTGTGCCCGCTTGGATACATGATCCCGATGGACGGCCCTGTTGGGGACATGATCCGGGCGCAGGGACGGCATGGCTACCGGCCAGCGCACATTCATTTTCTGATTGGCGCTCCCGGCTACCGGGAGCTTGTCACCGCCCTGTATATTTCCGGAGATGATCACATTGAGTCAGACACAGTCTTTGGTGTCACCGAATCGCTGATCGCCACAGTGGAGAGGAATGATCCCGCTTCACCCCTGCCGAATCTGCCAAGCCTGGGCTACGATTTTCAACTGGCGGCGGCCTCGCAGCATGAGTTGCATTTGGGGCGGGTGGGCGCCGATCCCTCTCAAATCACAAAGAAAGCTGGATAAGGTGGCGCGCAGGACTATTTCAAGAATTACTGGGCCAGATTCTCAGTTTTCTGTTTTGCCGACGACTCGCTCGAGAGTCCGTAGAACGTGAAGCGAAATGAGGCGCAGGAGTTCAGCTCAGTCTATTTGCTGTGGCATCGACATCGGCTGGTGCAGATGCGCACACGCGTGATGAATCCCGGAAGCTGGCGGTGCACCTGTACTGGATGTGGCGCCAAGGCTGGGACTACGACCAGTTGGAAAGCTCGGTTCGCACGCGGGAGAGCCCGGACATCCCAATGGTGAGCAGTAAATCACCGACGTAATGATTGGGCATCCCGCTCCCCACGACGGGGAGTTCGCAGAAGTAATCATGATTGCGGTCGTGATCGAAGAGATGGCTGGGTCGGGCTGAGTTCCTGACCCTGACGATTCCAAGCGAGCCTGGGTTGGAAAAGCGCGAACCATCCACGAGAGCGAAATGGCGCTCTTCTTCGAGCGCATGCCGTGGTGCGCTCAAAACGGTACTTGACACTGCCGACATTGTTAGAGAGGGATGTTTCGCGGACCATTCGCCAATCCACTTCTTTTTTCAGCCTGCAGGACTCTAAGCAAATTTTTCAGTACGGCTGAGCAACCGATATCGCATGTTTGATGAAACGCAAACAAATAATCACGAATCAGATCAACGGGGCTACAACGTTTCAACCCAGTGGCCTCAAGGTAAGGGTAGGCGATTAGGCTCGACGGACACACCTGCCCAAAAACTCGGGAGGGAGGATTTCCGGATATGGCACGATATCTCATCGAAGTTCCGCATGAGCCTGACGTACAGGCTTGTGTGCGGGCTGTGCAAGTCTTTCTCGCGACCGGTTCCCATTTGTTGACCCACGCGGATTGGGGATGCATGGATGGACAGCACTGTGCGTGGATCATTGCTGACGTGGACAGCAAAGATGAAGCCAGGTACCTGGTGCCGCCCGCGTTTCGCGCTGACGCAAGGGTTGTTGGTCTGAACAAATTCAGCATGGAGCAACTGGACAGCATTATGAGTAGCCATAAGATCTGATTGGCAATCTACTTCGATCCGGATAGTTGCTTGTTGATCACGACACTGAACGCCAAGTCTATTGAGGAGATTGCGTTCGGAAGCCGGACGACCACTGTTGAGCTTGCAGGAAATAAGCACGCTGGCTGCTGAGTCCGCCTTGCGATAATGAGCTTCTGTTTTTTGGCAACTAGTGAAAATCGCCAAAGCGCCAATCGGGGTGAGTCGCTGGACACGAAGGTGCAAAACGGGGTATTGGCACGTGCCGCTATGTGTGTAATCTACGTTTTAGTGTGGAATCGATTCCTTCCGTACTCATGGCCTCAAACTTTTAGCTCCTGTCTCACTCCTGCAGCCGCTCGTGCTCTATCTGCGCTTCTTTGAACAGCGGGAGGTCGGTATCCGCGTGTTTCCACAAAGACAAAAAGTCGTGATAGGACCGCCGTGCCGACGCCTTGTCTCCAGCTACCGCTTGGGCACGCGCGAGTTGCAGGCGCGCAAGAGCCTCAATCGGAGCGTTTCCCGCAAGTCCGCTGTGCCCTAGCATCTTCACGAATTGGGAGGCCGCTTCTGCCCCCTGTCCGCCTTTCAAGTGGGCGCAGCCGCGGACATAGATGGGCACCATCACACTGACGTTTCCCCCACCAAGTTCGTAGGGCGTTGCCGCTTCAAGCAACGTGATCGCCTGTTGAGCGTCCCCCTTGCGCAGTGAGGCCGTCGCTCGTATCGTCGGCAGCCAGTAGCTCTGAACAAGAGTGTCCGATGGAGACTCGGCCTTAAGCTGGTCGACGATCTTTTGCGCCTGGACCGCGTCACCCACCTCCGCCAGCGTCAGCGCCGCCGCAATGCGAACGTCCCGGCCTTGTGAAAGCGCAAGCGCTGCCCGGGCTTGTCGGCGGCCCTCAGTGGCATTGCCGAATAATGCCTCCCGATACGCACTGTTGCCGAGCCACAGGGCAGCGCTCTCGTTGGCACCGTCACGTTTCGCCGCTGCTACCGCTTGCTGCGTCGTTTCGCGCGCATCTCTCAGCCTCCCGTAAAATGCATCGGTGTCTGCTTGCGAGGCCAGAAGCCCGGCCTCGGTGCCTGGAATTTCCGGTGCCGAGTCGACCTGCCTCCGCATTTCGGCTTCGTCGTTCTGAAGGAACGCAATCTCATACCGCATTTCGCGGAGGTATTCGTTATCGAAGTTGTGCCGTTTGGCCCGGTCGTAGATTGCCTTGGCCTCGTCGACGCGATCCAGCGCCAGATAGGCGTTGATCAGGTTGGCATAGCCCGTCACCGCGGTGGGCGAGACTTCGATAGCGGCCCGGGACTCTTCGGCGGCCTTCTCAAACTCACCCATCGTTGAATAGTTCAGTGAAAGGTTCACCCGTGGCGCCACATCGGCCGGGTATTCTTGCGCCCACTGCTTGTACACCTGGTTGGCCTTCTCCAGTTCACCAGTTGCGAAGCTGTAATATGCTGCTTCGATATAGAAACGTTCGCGCTCGCTCACCCGGTCCCGCAGTTCAAAAGCCTTGCGAAAGTTTTCGCCAGCCGCTGTGGTCTCCCGAAGGTTGTATTGCGCCATTCCCAGCGATGCATAAGCACGAGCGAAATCCGGGTCCAGAGCGATCGCTTGCTTATGGTAGGGCACAGACTCCGCATCACCCTTCACGGCCTGCATGCTGCGGCCGAGTGAATAGGACTTTAGTGCCTCCAGCGATGAAGTTGTAACCTCGTCTAGCGGCTTGTTAAAACGCTTCACCGAGAGCAGCGACTCGCCCAATTTCGCACGCAAGTCGTCGCCCGCCTCGCCCAACCGCTTGAGGACGTTGTCGCGATTCACCGCTTCCGCCTGCGTGCTTGCCAGAGTGTCGCCCGTCTCACAGTTTAGGGCCTTAAGTCCGATCAGGTAGTGGCTTCCAACGCTGCTGATCGAGCCTTCCAACAGGGCTTTGCTATTGCTGCGCAGGCACACCTCCCGCGCCACATCGTGGGTTAAGGCTTGGTCCGCAGAGCGGTCCATCATTTTCAGCGCCGAGCTTACCCGCCGTTCCGACAGCACGTTCAGATAGGGAGACTGCTCCAACTGGATCGTTAACGCCTGTTTCAACGTGCCATCGAACAAGGCTTCACCCGTGGTATTGACAAAGTCTGCGACCACGATCGTGTCTTTTTCGGTCAGACGCGGGCTCTGTTTATGCCAACGATAGTAAAGGCCACCCGCGACCGCGAACATGACCAACAGCGTAATAAAGGTTGCGGGAAGCGCAAATTTCCGAAGCCTTACTCGGTCAAGACGCGGCTTTCCCGATACCGCGAGTGGGCCCGAGACTGCGGTTCCAACCCGTCTGCTCTCGGTGTCGCGTCTCAGCCTCTGCAAGTCCGCCCGCATTTCCGACGCGTGTTGATAGCGTAGGAATCGGTCTTTCTCAAGAGCTTTCCCGATGATCCCATTGAGAGGATGGAGAAGCTGAGGATTCCATTCGCTGGGCTCCTTCGGTCGCTCATGGAGGATGGCGCCGTAGGTTGCTCCCTGTGTGTCCCGATCAAAGGGCAGGTGGCCGGTTGCCATCTCATAGAGAGTCACGCCGAACGAGAATAGATCAGTGCGTTCGTCGAGGGGTTTGCCCGCGACCTGCTCGGGCGACATATAGCTCACGGTGCCTAGGGTTACATTCTCGGTCGTGAGATACTGCAAAGTCATCGTAGGGTCTTCTGAGCCTGAACTTGATTCTCGCTGTGTGTATGGTTCTGTCCTCTTGGCCAGCCCGAAGTCGAGCAGCTTGGCATGTCCACCTTTGGTAACGAAGATGTTTGCGGGCTTGATATCCCGATGAATAATACCTGCTGTGTGAGCGGTTTCCAGCGCCTCGGTAATCTCAATCGAAAGCGACAGGAGCAAGTCGGTTTCCAGCGGGCGTCCGCCAATGCGGTGCTTCAGCGTGACGCCGTCTAGATACTCCATGGCAATGAAGACTCGCCCCTCGTCCTGCCCGACGTCGTAAATTGTGCAAATGTTGGGATGGTTGAGCGCGGAAGCAGCCCGCGCTTCTCGGCGAAAACGTTCTAACGCCTGGGGATCTCGTGAGATCTCATCCGGCAAGAACTTGAGCGCAATGAAACGGCCCAGTTCAGTGTCAGCAGCCTTGTAAACCACGCCCATTCCACCGCCGCCGAGCTTTTCAACAATGCGGTAGCGTGCAATGGTTTCGCCGATCATTGGCGCGAATCTTACGTCTCGGAAAGCACCAAGTCAATGAAGGCGGAAAGAACGAAATCTTGCGAGAGCCTGATGCTCGGCGCTTCACGCAGTCCACCATGTCTTATGTCTCGATTGCGGGTCTTACTGTTTCTATCGAACAACTATTGTCCCTGGGGAGAACCGAATTGAAGCGCATGCACGTCAATTGCGCGATGCTGGTTGTTGTTGCTCGCGAATATGGCTGGGAACCGTTTCATGACGTTGATGGTGTGGCCGCATCTCCTCACATCATGTTGCTCGGACACAGCCGAACACGCGCTCGGGAAACCGTGGAGAGACTCCGCAACCAGAGGATTATATGCTCGGCGCGCGGCGAACGGATCCGAGTCTTCTTGGCTCCCTACAACGATGCAAGTGACGTGGTGACGTCATGCGCTCGCGCAAATTTCAGGTTAGTACTGTTGGCTTCTTTCAGTTGCCGGGCTTCCAGCGGTCGGCAAGATCTTCATAGATTGCCGACACTGCGCGTGACCGGGTCAAGGAGTGTGCTATAAGGGAGCTCATCGCAAGCGGTATGAGAGTAATGCCGCGATTCCATGCTTGGTGGCTGGTTGCGCAGAAATGGTGATCCCGATCGATGGGGCAAAAGCTAGGCGCCATCGACTGTTCCGGGCCGCTCTGAACCCTCTATCAAAGGAAGGGCCATGGGCGTCACAAGTGACGGATTTGTTCTGAAGAAACAGGATGAAAAGGATCGTGGTCGACCGAACATCAGAACCTGCGACTCGGTCAGCAGAGCCCTTCCCTGTTAGACCTTCCTGCTGGCTACGAGAAACTCAGCATGAGAAGCCCCCAACAGGAGTGAAGACCAACTCGCAATTTTTCAGCCCCTGGTGAAGCGGACACTAGACGGGAGAACACTATGAACTGGGCTTCGATTGGATTCTTACGGGGACGCTGAAGAAGTACTGTCATTGCAATCATCTTCACGTTGATTGCGACGTTCGTATCCTCGGCATACGGCCAGGCCGGGCGTTTGAATCTCGCAGGCGTCTGGGACGGAGCCTTTTGGGGAGGTGCAGAATTTCATCTCGCCCAGGAGGGCGATCACGTCTGGGGCAAGTTCAGCTACGGCAATGGCGAGGGGTTTGCACGCGGGAACTGGAGCGATGACCGGTTGATCCTGATTCTGACGCCAACTACCGCGCAAGTCGGCGGCTCGTGCGATGCGCGGAAAATCCTAGTGATTCCGGCCAAGGGGACAGCCACTTTTGTTGAGCCGTTTGTGCTGGATCTCAGCAACAACAATTCGTTTGTGGGCAGGATGACGCGCACCTCTCCAAGCCCTGGCCCGGTGATCGAATATCCATATGAGGCGGAGCTGAAGAACTGCGGCCAACTCGCAACCTACCAACTTACATTCGACACCAACTCCGACAAACTGAAGGGCTCAGACTGGCCGATCCTTCAAGTGTTGGCGGACCTGCTCAAGAAGGACGCGACCTTGAAGATTGAGATTGCGGGCCACACCGATGACACAGGAAATGCCAGCGCCAATCAGGCTCTTTCCGAGCGACGCGCCAACACGGTTAAGCAAATGCTGGTGTCGCGTTACGGCGCTGACGCGAACCACCTCACGGCCAAAGGCTATGGCGCGGAACAGCCCATGGCTGGGAACGATACCGAGCAGGGCCGCGCCATCAACCGGCGAGTGGAGTTGGTCAAGCAATAGAGATCTCCTGTGCCTCGACTTAACCGGGGAACGGTTCGAGGGAGCCTCAGTAGATTTATGCGGAAATGCGCTCAACTTTTTCCCAAGGTGTCGACCTGGCCCGTGCGATTCGTCCTGCTGGCTGCGTGCTTATCCCCTTCCGGTGCGCTGGCGCAAGGACTGTACCAGCAGTATCTCGACGGGTGGAGGAGCACCAGAGACCCACTCGAACAATGGGTGTTCGCCAACGGCCAAAAGGTCGCTGAACTTATGCCGCAGCCAGTTTCAGGAGTGGTGGATCATCTGCCTTGGGAAAGCATCGACAATTACCTGCCCCATTTCGAGAGCTACGTTCATCACCGATATTTTGGATTCTCCGTCAAGAGGATGTGGGCTTTTGATGATCCGCAACTCTTCGGGGAAGTTGCACAGGCCCGGCAGCGGTTTGACGAAGCAAAGGAAAAAATCAACAGTCCGGAAAGTATCCAGAATATACAAACGCAGAGAAAAGCCGTTGAGGCCGCGAATACACGATATCTCAAGGAGTTTCAAGACCTGTGGAGCCAAGGGAAGCAGAAAGAAGCTCAGGAGGTGTTGAGGAAACATGACGAAGATCCGATTTTCCAGCTTCCTCCCGAATTTGCAGAAAACGAACGTCGCGAACAAGAGTTGCTCGAGCTTGAGGGGCGAGGCCGAAAACTGAGCATCGAGATCCAGGCGAGTTATCCTCCGCTGAACTTGCCAGTACTCAAACAAATCGGGACCATAAAGGGCTACCCGTTGTTCAGAGCTGTAAGCGGGGATGTGATCCTCGCCGTTTACGTGGGCCCCAAAGGGTTCCGGAACCCGCCAGCGGGAAAAGATCCGCAGGAGATGAAAATGAAGTGTTTTTTGGGACTGGCGCAGGTCCCAGGGGAGAAAAATTACGAGGCACTGGCGCGCCAGATGCTTGAGGAAATTAACTACGACGGCCCTGGCCAAAATGATGGAACCCTAGTTTTCGGCCTATCTCTTGGCATCACCTGAGAACCAGTGTCCTTTGTGAGACAATTTCGTTCGGTTTGTACGCCTTGCCAATGAACCTTTCCCCCTTGACCCGGCAGGACCGCCTTTCCCACGCATCGATCACAGCCGCGCGGTTGCTCTCCGCTCGAACTTTCTTTCCATTAGCCTTCTGCTGCCTAGCCTTTGTCTTCGTGGTGTACCGCCAGTCATTGGACTTCCAATTTGTCCTCGATGACCACCGCTTTACGGCTGATCCCAGGATTCAGGAATCTGGCCACATCTGGGACTACTTTGCGAATTTCGTGTGGGCGCAATTTACTGGAGGTCAGCCAAGCTTTTACCGGCCGGTTTTTCTGCTGTGGATGAGAATCAATTTCGTGCTGAGCGCGTTGTCTCCTTGGGGGTGGCACTTGCTCAGCATTGGAAAGCATGTGTTGGTGGCGGCCTTGCTTGGGATGCTGGCCTTGAAGCTGCTGCGTGATTCGACGGTTACTCTGGTGGCGGCAACACTGTTCGCTCTGCACCCTGCGCAGACAGAATCGGTGAGCTGGGTAACAGTTCCAGATCCTTTGATGGCAGCCGGGGTACTGATCGCGTTGCTCTGTTACTTTCGATATTTAGAGGGGTTTTCGAATAAAGAGCCGGTGCACAGAAAGAAACCTCGCAAGTCATCCACGGCAGACCTAATTAACCGGCAGGGGAAGTGGTTGGCTGCTTCGGTGGCTGCTTATTTTGTAGCGTTGCTGGCTAAGGAGACGGCGATTGTGTTTCCTGTGGTGATACTTGCGCTTAATCTCCGTTCTACGCCCCGCCAGATGGCTCTCCAAGATCGTTCCAGGGCTGACGGAGGAAATAGTGGTCGATGGACTCAGGCACTACGTCAAACTCTGCCTTTCATAGCGGTTACTGGGATGTATCTTGTGCTGCGCCTGGGTGCTCTCGGGGGCATGGGGGCGGCGACGCAGCACTTGCCTTGGAGCACGGTCGTCCTTTCTTGGCCGGCGATTCTTTGGTTCTATCTGAGAGTGTTGCTCTGGCCACGGAAGTCGTATTCGTTTGCCGACCCGATCTTGATCGAGAAGTTTTCCGCGCGCGAGGTCTTGCTGCCGCTGTTGGGGCTAGCCTGCGCTGTGGTGATTTTGGCTGCATTGTTGTTCTGGGCGTGGAGAAGAGCCCAGAGGGAATTGGAGGGACGAGCAGCGGGTGGGGTCGAGTCTGCCATCATTGTTGGAACGCTGCTGCTGGTCTTGCCGCTCCTTCCGGCTCTAAACCTGAACGCGTTAAATCCCGGCGACTTTTTGCACGGCCGATATACCTATCTACCTTTGGTAGGTCTAATGCTGTTGATGGCAGCGGGATGGCGGATGACGAAGCTGCCGCGGATCGTGTTGCTCTGCGTGGCGTGCGCGCTAACGATTGCGTTTGCCGCCTTGACCTTCGGACAGGAGAAGCAGTGGAAGGACGACGCAACCGTCTTCGGGATCGCCCATGAACTCGCACCGAATAACGTCCCGGTCGCGCGACATCTCGCGGATACTCGTGTGCAGACCGCTCTCCTACTGGATGAGGAAGGGCGCTGCAGCGAAGCGACGCCGATCTTCGAGCAAGTGATTCGCGAGTTTCCGCAGGATTGGTATGCGTGGGCGGGGCTAGGCGACTGCTATGCCCAACTGAATGATCTGGTGAAAGCTGAGGAATCACTGCACCGCGCTGCTGACATTTCCCATAATCCCCGCGTGACTGCGCACTGGCAGGAATTGCGCATCCATATGGGACTGTCGAGTTCTGCTCCAGCAAATTGAGTATTGCTGCTGTAATGAGCGATGAGCGATTACGCTCAAACCGGGGTTGGAAGCCGCCGTAGGTCAACAGATCGGTCGGCAGTGACTAACCTCAACGGGCTGAAACCAAGGCAGCGTCCTAATGTTGTCTCGATTCGAGTGCGAACATCGCTCTGTGCCCTCGGTCACGGTTTGCGCCTCAACCTTTTGGGTCTAATTGTCCTGAGCAGGGAGGCAACCCATGACGGCCAACCCAGAGTCGGAGGTGTCAGAGGTCACGATTTACCTTCCACGGGCTTTTTACGAGGAAGCAATCGGCATTGCAAAGCGGAGGGGTATGGATTTTTCAGAACTTGTAGCGTGGGCACTGGAACAGTCTACAGGTGCTGGCAAGGTGCACCCATCTAAGGTCATACGATTTCCCATGCCGAAGGCGAAAGAAATCAAGAAATTCGCCGTGCCGAAGGCGAAAGAGAAATCCTAGCCATCTCACAAAACAATGGCCCAGGCGCAGGGTGGGTGCATCCTGTTCGCGGTCTGAAGCAGCAGTGGTATCAGATCCAAGCCGAGGTTTGTTGTTCCAGTTGCTAGCACTGGCTTCATTGACAATCCGGACCAGCGACGAATGCCCTGAAGCACAAAGTACAAGCCATCGGCCAAAATGATTCGTAATCACGCATTCAAAGGCGCGACGATGGCCCTGAGAATTGATGTGACGGTCCCCACCCTGTTTACAAAGACCCCTGGAGTCCCGCGGGGGTCGGCACTCAAAACCTCGTGACGTTAAATCCATGCTCGAGCTAGCGAGGATTCTCGACACGGGTCGGCAGTGCAATCTCCATCGGTTTGTTCTTTGGAAACACCACCACGTCGCTGCCACGGGCGATGAAGCGGGAACACGCGAACACGCCCACGCCGTATGCGCCCAGGGTGTACCCATAGGCACGCGATCGCGAATAGCGAGAGCCATGCCCACCAACTTTAACCCATTCACGCCGCCCGCAGCACGCGCCCCGGGAGAAGTCACGGTCAACGTGAACCGAAGCCGCAGCAAGAGCCAGGGATAGCGCCGTTAGTCGGCGTATCGGGACTTGGAGTTGGTGGCCTGGCGAATGACGTTGGCGTTCTTGCCCGCCTGCACCGCAGCCAACGTGGCCTCCACCTCCTGCTGAATGCCATTTGGCGGGGTCAGTTCGCGGAAAGCGATGCGGAGCTGTCCGGTTTTTTCAATTCGCCGAGCCGGCTGCACTTGAAGCGACCCCCTTCCGGCGACTTCCCTGGGGAAGAATCATCTGACGGCTTTCTAGGAGGGGCTGCGGTGGACACCGATAATGGATGAACAAATCGTCATCTTCCGGATAAGCAACAGTAATGTTACGGACATATCGTAAGTTCGTGGGTTCGGCGATACGGCGTCATCGGAAAGGTTGAGGACCACATGCGGTTGACAATCTTTCTTTACGGACACAGTGCCTTCCCTAGCCTTCTCCTATTCGTTGGGCTATCTCTCATGGCTCAAACTCCGGAAACAGGCGTATTGACAGGTAAGGTCACCGATCTGTCCGGAGCTAAGGTTGCGAATGCCACCGTGATAGCCACGAGCGTAGACACCGGCAAGATGCAAAGTACAACAACGCGTGCGGATGGCTCTTATAGGTTTGACGGTCTGCCGAAGGGCAGCTACCGGCTGAAAATCGAAGCCCCTGGTTTCAAGACCTTGGAGACTTCCGCAACGGTCGATAGTACCGAGACGGCGGCGGTTCTGGACGAGAAACTGGAGGCGGTCGAACGAACCAATAGTCCACGCGCCCCTACGACGCAGGAGAATTTGCCGGAAGCGCCGTCAAGCAGCAAGACCGAACCTTCGCTGTCGGACCTGGGTTTCTCCCCCGAGCAGACGCAGTCCAACCCGAAAGAGCAGGCGTTGCTCGACAAGCGGACGCACATGCTGAAGATTCACCAGCGCATGGGTCTGATTACTACGATACCTCTCATCACTACGCTGGCTCTCTCGGTCAACGCCGGAGGCAAGAGCACGAGTAACCCGGACCGAACCGCGCATCTCGTTTTGGGGGCGGTGACCGGGGATTTGTATGGGATCACCGCGTACTATGCTCTGCGCGCACCCCGGGTGAAAGGCACCGAAACGAAGGGACCGATCCGCTTTCATAAAGCCATGGCGTGGATTCATGGCCCAGGGATGATCCTAACTCCTATCCTGGGCGCACTGGCGTACGACCAGAAAAGTAACGGGGAAAAAGTCCACGGCATCGCGTCGGCGCATGGGCCGGTGGCGATTGTGACGGCAGGTGCATTTGGGGCGGCTCTGCTGTCGGTCTCGTTGAAGTTCTAAACGCTATGAACAAGAAAGCTCTTCTGACCCTCTGTCTTCTGGTGCTCCCTGGGCTGGCCGCAGATCAGCAATGGATACTCGGACAGAGCACGCTTTCCTATCATGTGTCGCATCCCCTGCATCAGGTAGACGGCGTGAGCCATGCAGCACGCGGCAAGGGCATTTGCCACGCCGGTCAATGCGAGTTTCTGATTGCCGTACCCGTTAAGTCGTTTGATTCCGGAGACAGCAACCGCGATCTTCATATGCTGCAGGTTACGCGCGGTGCGGAGTTTCCCATGGTGACCGTGCGTACCCGTTTACCGGAATCGGCAGCGACATCGGCAACTATTAATGCCGATCTCGAGATTCAGTTCGCTGGCCAGACCGCCCAGTACAAGCAGGTTCCCTTCAAACTCGAAACACAAGGCAGCGAGACTCGCATCATAGGAACAATTCCAGCTACACTCTCTGATTTTAAGATCGAACCTCCCACGCTCCTAGCGTTGCCCGTCAAGAACGAAATGCCGGTGCGGGTGGACATGGCTTGGCGTTCCCAGTGAAGCACGGCGTTGCTGGTTTGGGCGAATTTCCGGCTTCCTATTTCCTGCATCCGACTTCGGGTGTAGAGTTCTTGGGCCAGCGGGGAACTTGTTATGCGATTGCTGTTGGTAGAAGACGATATTTCCATCCAGCAGTTTCTAAAACGTGCACTGGTAGAAGCCGGATACCAAGTGGATACGGCCAGCACCGCGAAAGCCGGGGAGGCCAAGGCCCAGGAAGGTGTTCACGATGCATTGATCATCGATCTTGGTCTTCCAGACCTCGATGGGCTGGATTTGATTGGTCGCTGCCGCGCCCAAGGTAGTTCGGCTCCGGTCTTGATCCTGTCTGCCCGGCGTACTGTGGACGAGCGTGTGCGGGGACTAGAGCAGGGCGGAGACGACTATCTCACGAAGCCATTCGCCCTTCCGGAACTGCTGGCAAGACTGAGAAATCTCCTGCGCAGGTCTGCACCTCCACAAAATGAGTCGGTGCGTTTGCAAGCTGCTGACCTGCAGCTTGACTTGGTGCGTCGTGAAGCGCGACGGGGTGATCAATTGCTGCAATTGACCCCACAGGAGTTTTCTCTGTTGGAATATCTTTGCCGCAATCAAGGTCGTGTGGTGACTCGCACCATGATTTTGGACCACGTCTGGGGGATGCGGATCGACCCTGCCACCAACGTTGTGGACGTCCATATCTATCGTCTTCGCAGTAAGGTAGATCATGACACCCCACGACCTTTGATCCACACCATTCGAGGTGTTGGCTATGTTCTCAAGAATGCCTAAGAGTTTACGTGCAACCGCTGCTTGGCGGATTTCGGTCTGGACAACTCTGGCTTTTGCGCTGGGAACTGCTATTGCTTTCTGCATCGTTTACTTCCTTGTCGCTCAGGGCATCCGAGAGCGCAGTGACACCTGGCTCAGTGGGGAAGTTGAGGTTCTTGCGGAGGTGTTCGCGAATACTCCCAGAGATCACCTGTACAAGCGAATTGTTCGGGAGGTGGCCGAGCTTGCAACTCAGGAGGTGCCAGATGAGCGCAACGCTCGCGGGGAGCGGCTGAATTCCGTCTTCTTCTTAGCAACTGATTCCTCGAATAACGAGGCCCCGCTTTGGGTGGGTCCAAGTTCCAAGGATGCTTTTGTCACAGCGATCCAACAGGCGAAGCTTGTTCCGGGCGCTCCGCGATCCATCGAAGTGGAAGGCTTGGGCCAAACCTTTCGGGTAGTTGTTCAGGTGCAGAACGGGAGAACTGTCTATTTGGGACTCTCAGATCGTGGAGCTGCCCATCTGCTGTATAGGTTCGCTCATCGTTTCCTCATGGTATGGGGTGGCATGTTTCTGCTCGGCTTTGTGATCTCTTACTGGAGCGCCCGTCGTACCCTGCTCCGTGTTGAACGCATCACGGAAACCGTTGCGCGAATTGGCGCCGAAGAGTTAGAAGAACGATTGCCCGAACCCGCAAATTCGGATGAGATCTCACGGTTGACGCGGACTTTTAATCACATGTTGGACCGAATTCAGTCTTCGGTTAATCAACTCCGCACTGTTACAGGGGCCGTCGCGCACGATTTGAAAAGTCCGGTAACCTCGATTCGAGGAACGCTTGAATCTGCCTTGTGCAAGACCGGCAACGAGAAGTGGCGTGAGTCAGTCGGGGAGGCCATCGAGAATCTGGATCGCCTCCTGCTACTGCTGAATACGACGTTGGACCTGGCCGAGGCTGAAGCGGGTGCGCTTCGCCTCGATCGCAGTCCAGTTGATATCTCTCTCGCTCTGGCTCAACTGGTCGATCTTTATCACCTAGCAATGGCTGAACGCCAGCACCGCATCGTACTTGATCTGGAAGACCACGTTTTGGTGGACGCAGACTTGCCCCTGCTCAATCGCGTGATCAGCAATCTGCTCGAAAACGAGCTGACTCATTTGCCCGCAGGATGTCAGATCAGCATTCGCCTGCGCTGCTATGGAGGATCCGCAGAGTTGCTCATGGAAGACGACGGCCCCGGATTTCCGCCTGATGTTGTCCCTCACGCCTTCAAGCGCTTTGTAAAGGGGAAAGACTCGCCAGGGCATGGTCTGGGGCTCGCATTTGTAGATGCGGTTGTCCAAGCGCACGGTGGTGCTGTTAAGCTCTCCGGTCGCACCGGGGGCGGAGCTGTCATAACTCTGTCGTTACCTGCCAGCGTTCTCCAACCTTCATAACGTGACGAAGCCGTGCCTAATTAGGCACGTGGTCGCAGGCACAATAGCAGCAAAAAAGACGAGTCGAAATCAGCATCTCCAGTTTCAGCGGATCCCAACCATCAAGCGTGGCTCCGCTAAAGTTCGTGTATCGATCCACGGCATCAGCCAACGAAGCCGGAATCTTGGGTACTCCCTGGACCACCAGGTTTTCGTTCGGAACAATGTCGCCTGTTTGGGAAAATGCGAATGTAACTAGGCAGACGATGACAGCTAGCCTGCAAACGGACTTCATCCTGCGTAGATATAAAGGATGGTTTCAGAGTGGGTAATATTCAGCCGCGCATCTTGACCGGCCGGCACATTTTCAGTCAAACTCACACATCATTTGCGAGACTTTGCCGAAACTGCGCCTGACCAGCGCTGTGGTGCGCCCGCACAAGAGCGCCGAAGCCGATTGCACAAGAGGACCTGGACAATTTTGGCTTGAACGTCCCCCTGGTTGTGAAACAAGGCTACCCCGGGCCGAGGATTTCTCTGGCTAGATTCCTTGCTCCAATTGGCGTTGGTATTCAGCCGCATCGAAGTAACCCTGCGAGGAGGCGATCAGTCCGTCCTCTCCAATCTGCCAAAGCTCGAAACCACTGACGCGAACGCGATGTCCAGTGCCTTTTGGTCCGGCGTTGGTGCCGATCAACGTCCAGTGGTACTCGGCGCGGTCACCCTGCAAAAGCAACTTGTCCATGATCACTTGCATATCCGGGAACACGGTCATGAAGGATCGGGCTACTTCAGAGACTGCATTCCGCCCCACCGCGGCCACCGTTGATGGTGAGCGAGCCTGTGACCGAATAGCATTCAGCGACACTCGTAGGATCCGGGCTACACCAGCTGCGGTGTAGAGCGCCGCGAAATCTCTCAGTCTGGAGGGATCAGTTGGCATGGGATCTTATCTCTGACTCCCCGGGGAAATCCAGACCCCCTTGCGAAGGCCGTCGATCAGGTGCTCCGCTCCCCATCGTGGGCCATCTCGGCGGGTAGCACCTTGAGTGCTACATCGCGGCCGAGTTTCGTATCGGTGGCGCGATACACCTCGCCCATGCCGCCAGCGCCGAGAGGAGATTGGATTTCAAGCGCTCGGAGTCTTGAGCCTGAGGTGAGCTCCACGCGCCCGCCATTATCATCCCGCGATCGCGGGCAGCTGCCTAGCGGACTACGTCCACTTGCAATCGACCGCTGAACAGGCGTAGTAATGACGTGCCGCTAAGAGAGAGCTATAGGCGGCTGGCGGATTGGGCATGCGAAAGGGATTTTTCCGCAAGCATTCGCTCAAGTTATGAGATGTGTATTGGAAGGGGTTCCCTATGATCACGCTGAATGTGAATGGTGCCCGGCATGAAGTGCAAGCATCTGACGACACTCCGCTACTTTACGTTTTGCGCAACGATCTCCAACTGACCGGTCCGCAGTTTGGCTGCGGGCTCGCTCAATGCGGAGCCTGTGCCGTTCTGGTCGACGGCAAGGAGGTGCGTTCTTGCGTCACGCCTGTCACGAGTGTCGCCGGTCAGGAAATCACTACTCTCGAAGGACTGCCTGCGCGATGGGCCAAGCAAAAGGGCCTTTCCGCCGAGGAGGCGAAAACCATGCTTCACCCAGTACAGCAAGCGTGGATCGAAGAGCAGACTCCGCAGTGCGGTTTCTGCCAGAACGGAATGATGATCAAGGCCACCGAGCTGCTCGAGAGCAATCCGAATCCGACCGTGGCGCAAATCAAGGACTCGTTCACCAATTCCGGACCGTCTCCGAATCTGTGCCGCTGTGGAACGTACGTCGCGATCATGGAAGCCGTGCAACATGCCGCCATGATCATGGCGAAGGGGAGGTAGGCAATGGCGGCGACCATAAACCAGAGATCAGAGAATGTTTTCGGGCCGACCATATCGCGCCGTCAATTCGTAAAGGCGGGTGGTGCGCTCGTTGTGGGATTCAGCCTGGTTGGCCCGGAGTTTCTGAAAGGCGCTCCCGACAAGCCCTCCTTCATGAAGAACACGCTCGATCCCACCCTCGCCAGTTCCTGGATCGAGATTCACCCGGACAACACGATCCTGATTCGCACCGGCAAGAGCGACTTCGGCCAGGGCTCAACCTTCACGGCTTACCGGCAAATTGTGGCCGAGGAGTTAAGCGTCCCGTTCGAAGCGATCACCACGGTGATAGCCGGTGACACCGACCGCACGCCCGACGGCAGCGGCGCTTTCGACTTCCTCGGCCATGGAACGCCGAATATCCGCAAGGCGGCTGCCTATACCTACCTGGCTCTGCTTGATCTCGCGTCGGAGCGGCTGGGCGTGGCGAAGGACAAGCTCTCTGTGAAAGACGGAATCGTCTCAGCAGACGGCAACAGCATTTCGTACGGCGACTTAGTCAAGGATCAGCAGTTAAAGCTCACGATTCCCGTGAAGGGAGACCTCACCAGCATCTTCGGACTGACCATCGAGGGCAATCCGCCGATGAAGCCCGTCAGCCAGTACACCATCATCGGCAAGTCGTTCAAGAATTCGGTCACGAGTTCGAAAGTGGCTGCAAAGGAAACGTGGGCAACCGATGTGCGCCTGCCGGGCATGCTGCACGCGCGCGTTGTGCATCCGAAGACGCTCGGCTCGACGCTCGTGTCGGCTGGCCAGGTGGACAAGTCCAAGTTTCCGAACTCGCAAGTCATTGTGAAGGGAAATCTCGTGGGAGTGGTCGCACCCACGGAATGGGAAGCGATCCAAGCGGCGGAGCACGTAGCTGGCGCCACGAAGTGGACGGAATGGAAAGGCCTGCCCGGTAACGCAAAACTCTACCAACACCTTCGGGAAGAGTCGGATTGGACCAGCGCGCCCGTCGCCAAGAGCGACGCCACAAAAGGTGACGTGGCTCCTGCCCTGGCGTCAGCTCACAAACGGCTGTCGGCGACCTATCAACTCTCATATATGAAACACGCGCCGATCGGCCCAACCATGGCGGTTGCCGACGTCAAACCGGATGGTACTGTGCACATCTATGTGCACAACCAGAATCCACAGGCGCTTCGCCGCGAAATCGCCACAATGCTTCGCACTACGCCCGATCATGTGATCGTACATTCGTATCCCGGACCCGGCCACTACGGCAGGTCGAACGGCGGGAACTCGGGCGCAGAAGACGAGGCGGTCCTCTTGTCCCAGGCCGTCGGCAAGCCGGTGCGCGTGCAGTGGACGCGTGCTGATGATATGCAGTGGTCCACGCAAGCCGCGGCTGCTTTCTCCGATGTTCAGCTGGCCGTCGACGAAAAGGGCAAGATGACCGGCTTTCAAATCGACCACTACATGCCCGCAATGCAAGATGATCGGCCTGTCGGCGCCATCATCGCGGGTTTGCCCACCATGCCGGCTCCGCAGGTGAAATCTGATTCCGTCACGTCCACGGTCAACGGCATCGAAGATCCGTGGGTGTACGCGCCGGTCCCGAATGTGGCCGAGCGCGGCCATGGCACCTTCCAGGTGGGACAGAAAGCCTCGCCTCTCGGCGTGGGCATCCGCGATCACAGCATGCGTACGCCGGGACAGTTCCAGCAGAACTTTCCCCGCGAACTGGCGATCAGCGAGGCAGCGGCGCTTGCCGGCGCGGACGCCATCCAATTCCGCATCGACCACGCACGCGAAGAGCGGGCCATCGGAGTGCTGAAGGCAGTGCGCGACGCTTCGGGTTGGGAGACGCGTCCTTCGCCACGTCCGGATGCCGTCTCTACCGGAGCAACACCTGTACGCGGTCGCGGCGTTTCGCTGATGTTGCGCAGTGGAAGCTATTGGGCCTGCGTTTGCCAGATCGCCGTTACTCCCAGCACCGGCCAGATCGTGGTGGAGAAATACACGATCGCGGTGGATCCGGGCATTGTCATGAACCCGTTGCAACTGAAGCGCCAGGTCGAAGGCGGAGCGGTCATGGGAATCAGCCATGCGCTGTTCGAAGAAGTGAGGTTCGATGAGAGCGGCATCACCACGGATGACTGGATAGCCTATCCGATCCCGACCATGTCCGACATCCCCGAAGTCAAAGTTGTGCTGATCAACAATCCGAAAGTCGGCGCCTACGGAGGAGGTTCGGAAGCGGCAAATGCACTGGCTGCACCTGCCATCGCAGCTGCGCTCCACGACGCCACAGGAAGGATCCTTCGGAGATTGCCGCTGAAACGCACTTATGTGCAGGAGCTTCTGAGGACCTAAGCGATCGCCCCAAGCTCTTCGTCCAGGAATCCTGTAAGAAGAGCAAAGGGCCCCATGCACACCAGAAATGAAGCTGTCGTAGAAGCCTAGGATGCCGTCACCTGCCACAGTCCTTGGCCAACGCGGCAACTCCTGAGTTCGCTCTCTCAGTTCTCCTCCCCTTGACAGCTTAGGAGAGCAGTGCTATCTTCCCCTAATCGACTTAGGGGTCTCTGGGGATGGCCAATACCGCTGACATTCTTCCTGGCACGCTCGACATGCTCATCCTGAAAGCACTATCGCTGGGTTCATTGCATGGCTACGGCGTGCTGCTTCGCATTCAGCAGATTTCCGCAGGAGCATTCGAAGTAGAGCAGGGGGCGCTCTACCCGGCGCTCTATCGGCTTGAGCAGCGGGGCATGCTCACCGCCAAATGGGGTCTTTCGGAAAATAACCGACGGGCGAAGTACTACGGTCTGACCCACCGAGGCGAAAAGCACCTGCGGCAACAAACGGAGAACTGGAACCGGCTCACCCTTGCCATTGCCACAGTCCTCAACGCGGGTGCGGAGGAGACCTGATCCATGCAGCTGCGCGTTTTTTTGGAACCGCTGTTCCGCCGCGACCGTCTCGACCAGTCCATAGAGGAGGAGATGCGCTTTCATATCGAAGAGCGGGCAGCCGATCTGCACCGCTCGGGCCTCCCCGCAGAAGAAGCGAAGCGGAAGGCGCAGATCGAGTTCGGCGGCCAGGAAACCTACAAGGAGCAGTGCCGCAACACGCGTCCTTTCCAGTGGGTCTACGCCTTCCTCTCGGACCTCCACTTTGGCATGCGCATGCTGCGGCGCAGTCCGGGTTTTTCCATGCTGGCGATCTTGTGTCTGACGATCGGCATCGGCGCCAACGCCGCAGTGTTCGGTTGGATCGAGGGAACGTTGTTCCGCCCTTATCCCTTGGTCGCGCACCAGGAGACGTTGTTTGTGCTGGCGGGAACAGCCCGCGGCGTGAATGGCTATGACGACACCTCCTGGCCTGACCTTCTCGATTTCCAGCGCAACTGCAAACTCATCGATTCCTTTGTCGCGGAGAAGATTGTAGGAACCACGCTGAGCATCGGCGATCGTGCGCAACGCGCGGTCGGAAGTCTGGTATCCGCCAATTATTTCGCTGCTCTCGGTATCCGGCCGGTCCTCGGCCGGGGCTTCGAGCCGGGTGAGGATATGGGACGCAACGCTCACCCGGTAGTGGTGATCAGTTACCAGCTGTGGCAGGACCGCTTTCATGGCGACCGTTCGGTCATCGGCAAGACCCAGATGCTGAACAGCTTGCCGCATACCATTGTGGGCGTGGCGCCAAAAGGTTTTTACGGGACATTCGTGGGCTATGCCTGGCAGTTCTGGGTGCCGGCATCGATGCAGGAACGGTTCGATTCCAGCGGGTACAAGCTCGAAGACCGAGGGGCGCGCTGGATCGAAGGCTTCGTGCGGCTCAAGCCCGGAGTGTCGGTGGAGCAAGCCCAGCAGGAAATCGCGGCCGTAGCAAGGCGGCTGGAGCGCGATTTCCCGGAGACCAACCGCGGCCGCGGGATCAAGCTGCTCCCGCTGTGGCAATCCCCGTTCAACGCTTCGCAGGCAATGCTGCCAACGCTCAAGATCACCACGCTGGTCGTCTTCTTCGTTCTAATCATTGCCTGTGCGAACGTAAGCAATCTGCTGCTGGTCCGGGCTTTTGCACGCCGTCATGAGCTCACAGTGCGGATGGCGGTGGGCGCCGGGCGCGGCCGGCTCATCAAGCAGCTCCTGACTGAGAGTCTGGTGCTTGCTTCCATCGCGCTGGTCGGAGGAATTCTGGTGGCGCACTGGTGCCGCAACCTTCTGGTACTGCTGATTCCACCGCGTGCCGGGCCCATTTTTATGAAGGGCGAACTCGATTGGCGCGTACTCGCATTGAGCGCTGCCGTGAGCCTGATCTCGATCCTGCTCTTCGGAACGATTCCAGCCCTCCAGACCAGCAATCTCGATATTTCCAGCGCCTTGAAGTGCGAATCCGTAGGCGTGATCGGCACACGCGGAAAATCGAAGCTGCGCTCAGCGCTGATCTTGCTGCAAGTAGCTCTGAGTTTCGTTCTGCTGGTCGGCGCGGGCCTGCTGCTCGAGAGCGTGCAGCGAATCCGCAACTCCAGCCCCGGCTTTTCACGCGATGGAGTACTGATCACCGCCATCAATTTGCTGGCAGCCGGCTACGACCTGCAGAGGGCGAAAAACTTTCAGGAAGAGCTGCTGAACAGGGTTCAGGGCCTGGCAGGGGTGGAGTCGGCTGCCTACGCGCGCGTTGTGCCCTTCAGTTATGTCAGCTACTCTTCCGCGCCCGTTGCCGTGGATGGCTATCAGGTTGCACCTGACGAGCAACCAAGTGCGGACTACGACGAAGTCAGCCCGGCGTTTTTCTCGACGCTTGGAATACCGCTGGTCTCGGGCCGCAACTTTACTCGCGCCGACGACGAAAACGCGCCCCCGGTGGCGATCGTAAACGAAGCCATGGCTGCGCAGTACTGGCGTGGCGCGGATCCGGTCGGCATGCGCTTGCAGGTGAAAGGCCGATGGATGCAAGTGATTGGGGTCGCCAAAAATGCCAAGTACCGCAACATGTTGGAGACGCCGAAGCCGTTCTTCTACATGCCCTTGCGCCAGAACTCATCGGCTCAGGTGGGGCTGCTGGTGCGAACGCGACAGGATCCCGCAACCATCGCGCCCGTGTTGGCGCGCGAGGTGCACGCCCTTGACCCGGACGTAGCCCCCTACGGAGTCCTCACGGTGCGTGAACAGCTGGCGCGGCAGACATTGACGCAGCAGGTCGCGGGCACGTTTCTTGGTATTTTCGGGGGTTTGGCGCTGCTGCTGGCGACCATCGGACTTTATGGCGTGATGTCGTATGCCGTCTCCCAAAGCACGCGTGAACTGGGATTGCGCGTAGCCCTCGGTGCGGCACCCTCGCACCTGTTGCGGCTCGTGATGTCGCGCGGTGTTGCGGTGATCGGACTGGGCATTGCCATGGGATTCGCCGCGGCGCTCGGGACGACGCGCCTGTTCGGTTACCTGCTCTACGATGTCAGCCCGCATGATCCGCTGTCGTTCGGGTCGGCGTTGGTGATCATAACTGCCGCGTCAATGGCAGCCTGCTTTCTGCCTGCATGGCGCGCTATGCGCACCGACCCTCTCCGCGCTTTGCGCGATTAGGTGATTTATGGATGTGCCACGTCCTTTCGCAGCGCGAGACCGCCGTCGGCGCCAGATCTCAGTTGCCAGCATCGGCTTGATCCTGATCGGGGGCATCACCATGGGTGTTGGGAAGCTCAAGCCAGCCATTCCATCCGTGGAGCGTTCGGGTGTTTGGATCGACAACGTCAAGCACGGGTCCATGGTGCGCCAGGTGCGTGGACTCGGGACGCTGACTCCGGATGAGATCCGCTGGATCCCGACTCTCACTGACGGGCGCGTGGAGAAGATCCTTCTGCGCCCGGGAACACCCGTGAAAGCGGATACACTGCTTTTGATATTGAGCAATCCGACCGTCGAGCAGCTGGCGTTCGACGCCAAGTGGAAGCTGCGCGCCGAAGAAGCCCAGTATCAAAACCTCGAAGTCACATTGCGAAGCCAGGTCCTGGACCAGGAAGCCAATACGGCTAAAGCGGAACAGGAAGCGGAAGACGCTCGTATGAAAGCGGACACCGACGCCGAACTGGAGAAAGCGGGTGTGGTCTCTCTACAGGCGCACATGATTTCGGCGGGAAGCGCGCGACAGCTCACGATTCGCGCCAATATCGAAAAGCAGCGCTACTGGAACGCGCAAGAGCAGCTCGAAGCCCAGTTGGCCGCTGAAAAAGCCAGAGTAGAAGAGGCGCAGGCCGTCTACGACCTGCAAGAGAAGCAGGAGAGCATGCTGCAAGTGCGTGCGGGCATGGAAGGCATCCTGCAGGAGCTTAGTTTCAACGGAAACAGCTTGCAGGAAGGCCAGCAAGTGCCGGCAGGGACGACCATCGCCAAGGTCGCCAATCCCAAGCGGCTCAAAGCGGAACTCAAGATCCCCGAGACGCAGGCCAAGGATGTGCAGCTAGGCCAAGCAGCGCAGGTCGATACACACAACGGTGTGATTGAGGGCCGGGTGATTCGCATCGATCCTTCCGTGCAGAACGGCACTCGCACCGTGGACGTGGCCTTGGAGGGCGACTTGCCGCTCGGCGCCGTCCCGGATCTCAGCGTCGATGGGACCATCGATCTGGAACGCATCGTGAATGTGTTATTCATCGCACGTCCAGCATTCGGTGAGGAGAAAAGCACGATCGGTGTCTTTAAACTTGAGCGCGACGGCAAGACTGCTTCTCGAGTGCGAGTCATCATCGGGCGCAGTTCGGTCAACAGCGTGGAGATTCTGCAGGGGCTCAAGGAAGGGGATGACGTCATCCTCTCCGATATGTCGCGCTGGGATCAGTATGAACGCATCCGGCTGGAATGATGGAACAGGGAGAGTACCATGGCAGTAGCGGACGACGTTTTGATCTCCATGAAAGACATCAAGAAGATTTTCTACACGGATGAGGTGGAAACCCATGCGCTGTCGGGCGTGAACCTGGAGATCCGGAGGGGCGAATACGTATGCGTCGCCGGACCCTCCGGCTCCGGCAAGTCCACGCTGCTGGCGATTCTGGGCCTGCTCGACTCGCCCAGCGAAGGCCAATATTTCTTGAAGAATGAATCGGTGGAGAATCTTGATGTGGCACAGCGCGCAGTCATTCGCAACCGTGAAATCGGCTTTATTTTTCAGAGTTTCAATCTCATCGGCGATCTGTCGGTGTATGAGAACGTGGAGCTTCCGCTGACCTACCGCGGCATGAGCAATACGGAACGCAAGCGACGGGTGTTGGGAGCGCTGGCGCGCGTGGGAATGAGCCATCGCACCCGCCATTATCCGTCACAGCTGTCGGGCGGACAGCAGCAGCGCGTAGCAGTGGCTCGGGCCCTGGCTGGTAGTCCGTCTATCCTGCTCGCCGACGAGCCCACTGGCAACCTGGATTCGCACAACGCGAATTCGGTCATGGAATTATTGCGGCAGTTACACGGCGACGGCTCAACCATCTGCATGGTCACGCACGATCCGCGTTTCGCACGGCACGCCGAACGCGGCATCAATCTGTTCGACGGACGGATCGTACCCTGAACCAGGTGGAAGCTGCCGAGGCTGGAGAGGTGCAACACCGCCTGTTTCAGCCGTGTGCTCGGAGCTTCCGCCGCCGACGATGACGCTGGCTCGAGCCGCCGCCCGATTCTCGTCCCGCCATCGGCGGAGGGTGGGATCAGCGGAAAGCCCATGCTCATAGGCAGTTCGACAGAATCTTGCCTAGCTGCGAGTCTTGCCGGCACATATCCCATCCGGCGGAGAACCTTGCCCCCCGACTTGACCCCTGACCGTCCTGCGTTTGAGCTTGGCGCAGGGTGTTCATTTCCGATAACGGGTAAAAAAGCGATCAGCGGTAATGTGTTGGTTGAGTCGCTGTCGATTGATCTATCCTGTCCCAGACTTGAATGGATTCGCAGAAATGGATCTGTCGGACTTTTCTAACAAGCGGCGCTGGTCGATTGTCGGTTTGCTTTTTGCTGCATCAGTCATCAACTACCTGGATCGCGCCGCCATTTCGTTCGCACTACCACTCATCTCCAGAGATTTCCGACTCACATCGCACAGCAAGGGAATGCTGCTGTCTTCCTTTTTCTGGTCGTATGCGCTGATGCAAATTCCGATTGGTTGGTGCGCAGACCGATTCAATTTGCGCTGGCTCTATGCTGCAGCGTTTACCATCTGGTCATTCGCGCAGGGGCTTACTGGCCTAGCGAGCAGTCTTTCGGCGTTGCTAGCATTCCGGATTCTCCTTGGCGTCGGAGAATCCATTTACCTGCCGGGGGGAACGAAAATCGTCAACTTGCTGTTCGCGCCGAAAGAGCGTGGTCTGCCCTCTGGACTCTTCGATTTCGGGACTCGAACCGGACTGGTCCTCGAAGGCATTCTGGTCCCCTGGCTTTTGCTTCATTTTGGATGGCGCCGGACTTTTCTCATTTTGGGTTTTACAGCTCTCCTCTGGATTGCACCCTGGTTCTGGGTTTTCCCTCGCCGCATGCAAGCGGCTGACACGAATGTGGCATCACCTGTTCATGCGTCGCACTCCGTAACTCGCACCTTGCTCAATCGCAATTTGCTGGGAATATGCCTCGGATTCTTCTGTTTTGACTACTACTGGTATGTGCTGGTGACGTGGCTGCCCGACTACCTGGTGACTGTTCGACAGCTGAGCATGGTGCAAGCCGGTTTTTATGCTTCACTCGCATTCTTTATGTTCGGGATTGCCGAACCGATTGGCGGATGGATCGCAGATACCCTGATCCGTCACGGCTTGGATGAAACCGCCACCCGGAAAGGAATCGTAAGCATCGCTTTCGCGATGGGCGTGTTTCTCACAGCAGCGATGCGTACCGCCCATGCTGGAATCGCCCTAGCGTTACTGATGGGAGCTTCTCTGGTCGGTCTTGCCACTGGAAACCTTCTCGCCATTCTTCAGTCGTGTGCACCCGCGAAAGCAGTGGGAATCTGGACGGGAGCGGAAAATTTTGCAGGGAACCTCGCGGGAATCATTGCGCCGCTTGCAGTCGGGTTCTTGATTACATCGTTTGGCTCGTACGTTCCGGGTTTTGAGCTCGCCTCGATCGTTCTTGTTGCTGGGGTTTTCGCCTACTGGTTCGTCGTCGGTGACTTGAAGCCCCAAGACTCCTAGGGCGACCCATTTCGCGAGAATATCGGTTCAAGGCATTTGAGCTCCCTGCGTCTCAACGTAGGCCGCGTACAAAGACTGGCTAGCCGCCATGAACAACCTGTTCTTTTTGGCCCCTCCGAAACACAGGTTGGCACAGGTTTCAGGGAGATGGATTTTCCCGATCAGCGTACCGCCAGGCGCAAACACGTGCACGCCGTTGTATCCCTCCCCTCCCCATCCGGCAGCGGCCCACACGTTGCCCTCCACATCGCAACGAATGCCGTCGGATGATCCCGGCGCCATATCTACAAAAAGTCGCCCATTTGTCAGTTGCACGCCATCGACCACGTCATACACGCGAATCGGATGCGGATCGGTGGGACGCTTCGGCACACCGGTGTCCACTATGTAGAGCTTTTTTTCGTCCGGTGAGAAACACAGACCGTTGGGCTTGTCTAAGTCACTGACAACGACAGTCGCTTCATTCGTTTTCGGGTCGAGGCGGTAGACATTGGCGGGCAACTCGAACGAAGCCTTATGGCCTTCGTAATTCGACATGATGCCGTAACCGGGATCGGTAAACCAGATCGCTCCGTCAGAGTGCACGACCAGGTCATTTGGGGCATTAAGCATTTTTCCCTGAAAATGATCCATCAGCGCCGTGATCGTGCCGTCGTATTCCGTTCGCGTTAGCCGCCGCGTGTCGTGTTCGCAGGTTAGCAATCTGCCCTGCCGGTCGCGGTAATTGCCATTGCTGTAGTTAGAGGAACTGCGGAACACACTGACCTCTCCAGTTTCCTCCTGCCAACGCAGCATACGGTTATTGGGGATGTCGCTGAACAGGAGATAACGCCCATCGCCAAACCATACGGGACCTTCCGCCCATCGCGTGCCGGTATAGAGGCGCTCGACCGCTGCGTTGCCGACCTTGTATTTTGCAAAACGCGGATCGATCACTTCGACGGCAGGATCGGGATAGAGCACCGGAGTTTTTCGTTCTTGTTCCCATCCCAAGCCGAGCGGTTCAAACGCAAGCGCCGTTGTAAATCCGGCAGCCATGTTCATAAATGTGCGTCTCCGCATTGTTTCCTCCACTATGCGAAATCCAGTGCGAGAGCCAGCGCCGGAATGAGACTACAGACCTCTCACCTGGTCAAAGGCATACGCACCTCATCAGCAGCGATTCCTTCGGTAAACTCTGCGACGTAGTATAGAGGTTCTTGCAGCGAATGGATCATCTCTTCGGAAAAACGTCTGAAGCAGGCCACCGTTTCGTATGACATTTGTCAAGCAAGTTAGCGCATGGCAAAAGGCTACCCTGTAGGGCTGAATTCTGCGGACGATCGGCCATGCGCCAATTGCGAACCGCGCGCTACGGAGACGAGATCATGAACGATAGTCCACTTCTCGTGTTGACCGCACCCGGCGACAAGAACATTCCATTGCTCCCTGAGCTGCGTCAGATGGCAACGATCCTGGTCGAAGATTCGGCCCGGGATTTTGCCCGGGCTGCAGTCGACCCCGAGATTATTCTGAATTGGTCGGGCTCGCTTGCGCTCCTCCGGGAGGTGTTCCTGATGTTGTGCCGGGTGCGTTGGATTCATTCCCGGTCTGCTGGTTTGGAACAGACGCTGTTCCCTGAGCTAATCGAAAGCGAGGTCATCCTTACAAACGGCAGTGGCGTTTTCAGTCCTTCCCTCGGCGAGTTTGCTCTGGCGGCGATCCTGTACTTTGCCAAGGATTTTCGCCGCATGATTCGCAACCAGATGGCGGGAGTGTGGGAACAATTTGACGTAACGATGGTCTCGGGCCAAACCCTGGGCATCGTGGGATATGGAAGCATCGGACGTGCGGTGGCTGCCCGGGCCCACGCGCTGGAAATGAATGTGCTCGGACTCAGGAGGCGGGTTGCCCACCAAACCAAAGAAGATCCAGTGATCGACCAGGTCTACGGTTCTGAGCAGCGTTTAGAGATGCTCTCGCGATGCGATTACATAGTAGTAACGGCCCCATTAACTGAGCGGACGCGAGGTCTGATTGCAGACGCCGAATTCGCTGTCATGAAGAAGAACGCCGTGATCATCAATATCGGCCGCGGCCCCACGATCGACGAGCGGGCAATGATCAAGGCGCTTTCAGAGAATAGGATCCGAGGCGCCGCCCTGGACGTGTTTGATCAGGAACCACTACCGCAGGGACATCCTTTTTACTCCTTGGAGAATGTCCTATTGTCCCCTCACTGCGCTGACCACACGCCCGACTGGCTGGACAACGCGATGCGATTGTTTCTTACGCAACTTGGAAGGTTCGGACGTGGAGAAACTCTTTTGAATATCGTGGACAAAACATTGGGATACTGAGGAAACGCGCTTCTTCTTATCCGCGATTGTAGATGCCATCTTTGTTTGATCTGCTGCACGCGTCGAGGTTAGGTGGATGAGGCGGTGCATTCCTGGCGGTAGCTCGCACTTTCCTCTGGCATACCTAGTCTTCGGACCTTCCGGTCGCATTCATCGCCGTTGGCGTATTCTTGCTCATAAATGTTCAACGGATGAAACGGGACGTCAGGTAGGCCCTGCCGTGCGTGACATTCTAGGATGCGGCTACCGGCGCGGAGCTGAGGATTTGTTTCGAGCAAAAGGGGTCGAAGGTATCGGCCAAAACGCTACGGAACCAATTTCACCACAGGACGCGAAACGTAGTGCGGGCTGAATTCCAGTTTCAGACGGTTCCTGATTTAGATAGATCCTGTTGCCGTAAAGATCTCGCATCATGACCCCTGTTCCATAGAACATCGCTTTCGTTTTTCCGTCAAATCCAACGTCCCGACGCTTCAATTCCTCGAGGTCGCGCGAACCATCATCAGTGCAGAGACTGAACAGCGGTTGTGCTGCTGCCTGGCGTCCAATGAGAGCTATTTCCTCAGCAGTGCGAGCCACCTCAAGATTCAGGGACACTTCTCGGTTGTCTGGCGCTTGAACGAGCAGCCAACGGTAGTCACCCAGCTGTTTGTCCTCCGCTAGCTTGAAACCCAGCTGGTTAACATAAAACTTCCGAGCGTCTTCCTGATCCGACATATACGCTTTGAATATCGTTAACTTCTTCATTTCTGTTTGTTCCTCGTCATTGGATTCGCACACACGGAGGCCGCAGGTTCTCGGCTCTCCGCGTCTCCGCAGCAGTCTCTGCCCTCCTGCTCCCAGTTCGCATGCAAAAAACTCGTGCCGTACTGCAGCATGCTTGCTTAGGGCGTTACTGGCCCAAATACCGAACGAGGACTAGGTCACCGTTACTCCCGAACCCGACGGTAACAATCTTCCCGGTGGACTGGATGACCACACCGCTGCTGGCCGGGAGGTTGTTGACTAAGGTTCCTCCGTTGCCGAAAGTGGGGTCGAGAGCCAGGGATCCATTTTCCTGTACTTGTAGTCGTGCCAAGCCATTGACTGTGGTCTGGCCGCTTTGGGCAAACGTGATCTGGTCGCCCACGGCCACGACAACATTGCTCTGCGCTGCCACCGCTTGCACGATGGCCACAATTCCACTCCCCCCGCTGCCGACATAGTGGAAGGTCACGTCGGCGACCTGGGTACCGGTCTGGCTGAACCGTTGTACCTGGGCCGAAGAATTGTGACCGCGAGACTCTTCCCCGACGAAGAGTTCGCCGCCAAGAAGAAAATCGCCACTCGGATCGAAGATGCTCGCTTCGAAAGTTGAGCTGCTTTGGGAGGTGGCGATGATCGTTCCACCGGTGACCGTGGATTCGGCGGTGCCGCTGGAGTTGAACTGTGCAACTTCATCCGTATTGACGACCAGAATGTCGCCAGTGGAGAGCAGGGCCAGAGCGGTGCAGCCGTTGACGCCCGTTTGTATGGAGAGTCCCTCGCTGCCAAAAGTCGTGTCCAGGACACCTGAAGAAGTGAAACGCGCCAGCGCGGTCTGGTAAGGCAGATGCCGCCCGGCGGATATCAGCGTGGTGCACACCAGGATGTCGCCGCTGTCGAGAGCGCTTGCGGGATAGACGATGACGGCAGTTCCGACATTGGGTGCCCGGTTCTCCAGACCCACGACCGCCACGCCGCCTCTCCCGAAAGAGGTATCCGGGGTTCCATTGGTATCCAGCCGCTCCACCCCCAGCTCAGCCCCGCCCGTGCTCGGGGTGACCACTCCCCCGATTACGATCTGGCCGTTCGTCTGTAACGCCAAACTGCCGCCGATGGGAGTCGACAGCACCGCGATTCCCTGGCTGCCGAAACTTGTGTCCAGCACGCCGTTGGTCGTATACCGAAACACCGCCGCGCCGCCCACATAGACAAGAATTTTTCCATCGCCCTGCAGTAGGATCGAGTTGACGATTCCGTTTACACCGGCGGGAATGCTGGTAGCGGTTACACCGTTTGTGCCGAATGTCGTGTCAAGGCTGCCCGCTGTTGCTTGCGCATACTGAACGCCAAAGGACAGGCCCAGGAACAACAAGCCGGCCAGGATTGAGAACGGCGATCTCCTCATTTTCTTTTTCTCCTTCGTTGCGTTCGATTCCCCCAAAGGCCCGCGCGCAGGAAATCACGCGGCACACCTCTCGGCACTGGAACGCGCACCGAAGATAGTTGGGCTAAGACGTGGGACTTGTCACAAAGATGCAAAAGGAACGTCAATCTTTCAGATCTGGGCTGTGGAGAGTGACCACCGCGACTAACCGTGCCGGATCCTCCTCAACTTACCTGTTGAATTGAATAAATTAGTTGCAATGGAAAGGGTACGGCCTGCTTCCAAAAAGGCCGTGAACAGAGTAGGCCGTCGGTAGTTCTTGCAATTCCTGCTTTGAGAATGACCCCAACTTTTTGGCTCTACCAGAAGCAACCGTTGAACTGTCACACAGAAGGGGTGTGTGATTTTTCTGGATGAATCTTTGGATAAATCCTAAAGCCAGATCTCGTGAGCAGGGGACGGAAAGCGGCAGGTCTTTAAATTTGATGACGGCCGAGTTGCTGCATGCGACCGCGTGAAGCACTCGCAGGCAGCTCAGGCTTTTCGGCTTTTTGTCTTTTGGATAGCTATGCCGCGAATTCAGTGGAGGAACCGTGATGAGAAACCGTGCTGGACGACTGTTTCTGATCTGCGCCTTATCGCTTGGTCAGCTGCTCCCACCTGCAAGCGCAAGAGTCGGCCGCTCGCCAGGAAGCGCGGAAACACAAGCATGTCGTGCGGGTCGTCTACCGGGTGCCCGCGGACCGGCCCTTTCGAAGCAAATACAGCCGGCGCATCAAAGCGGCCATATCCAACCTGCAGATGTGGTACCGGGAACAGATGGGAAACGGAGAAACGTTTCGCTTGACCGACCCGGTGCTAAGACTCGTGCACACCAGTCACACCGCCTCTTGGTACGAGACGAGCCCGGTCAGCGGCGCTGATGCCAGTCTGTGGTTCTGGTTCAATGCCTTGGCAGATGGCTTTTCAGCCACGGGAGCGCAGTTCTTCGATCCTTATCACCATGGATTTTCTACATTGACGCCGACCCTCTGTGCGGCCAAGCGATCTGCGCGGCCTAAGCGGCCAGCGAAACATCCCGGCGTGTTCCTGGCAACAATCGGACACGGGCGGAGTGTGCCGTTGGGTAGGCGGGCTTGGTCATGAACTCGGGCATACCTTCGACCTGCCTCACCCTGTCCCGTGCCCGGGTGGCAGTGCTGATGGCGCGCTCATGTGCCTTGGATACATCGTGTACCCGGACACCTACCTGTTACCAGAAGACAAGGAGATTCTCGAGGCAAGTCACTTCTTTTCGCCCTTCCGGCCGAAAAGGAACGGGGGAAGGCAAATCTGCGATCTGGATTCTTGGCAACGAGACGATGACTAAGCATGTCTTTCTAATCAATGAAAAAGGCGATGCTGCGAAAAACCGAATGTCTCTCGTACTCAAACACAAAGGCGCCGTCGACCAATAGGTACGCAACATCTCCTGAATGAGGCGCCACCGTACACGCCCACTCTTGGCGCTGACCATTGCCGCCCTGCTGGGGAACGCCCGACTCTCCGCCGATGGCGGCCGGAAAGGCGAGCCCGTGATGAACCGCCTCCCGCAGATCATAAACACCAGGAGAAGCCATTTCCCCTGGGTTAACGGGGGACTGCCTTTGCGCATGCTGCTCTCGCTCGGTATACTTCCCAGCTTCGAGGAACGTCTGCTTGCAGCCACCCTCATATCTTTGGACGAACAGCACCCGGCGGCACTTTTTGAACTGAAATCAGATAAACTCCTTGTTCGAATCACCGAGGCCGAGGCGGTGATCCGTCAGCGACAGGCGGGATTGCTCAGGGGTCATCGACCAGCGGTTGACGAACTTGAGGCCATAGTGAAGAGCACTGCAAGCCCTGAAACAACTGCGGGGGATCGGGCAGACGGGCACCTCATGCAAGGCGTGCACTTTTGTCTGTTGTGCACTTCAGTGTTCCGGGTCGATACATCGTTGTCGAACATGGCTACAAATCCCAAGCTTGCACGTCAACGCCAGCACACGAGATAGTACGCCACGCTCTCGGGCTGCATATTTGTTCGGCAGAAGGGAAATCGTTGCGGCTAATTCCACACGAAGCGAAATTTTTCGAAATGTTCGCCGAGCTTTCCGGCTACCTGACAGAAGGGGCCAAGCTCCTTCGGAGCATTCTCGAAGATCCCCGCGATCTGAGAATGCGTGTCGAGCAGGTCCAGGCCATCGAGCATAAGGGCGACCGGGCCACGCATGCGATCATGACCAAGCTCAACCAGAGCTTCATCACCCCGTTTGACCGCGAGGACATTCATAAGCTGGCCTCCTCTCTCGATGACGTCCTGGATTTTACAAATGCAGCAGCCAACCGCCTGGTTGTGTATAGGATCACCGAACCACCGCCGGCAGCGGCCGAACTCGCTGGTCTGATCGTCCTGCAAAGTGAGGAACTTGCGCGTGGCGTCTCGTTGCTTGAAAAAAACGGAGCGGTGCTGAAGCACTGTGACGAAGTGAACCGCCTCGAAGATGAGGCGGACCATGTCAGCCAGAGGGCGATCGCCATGCTCTTTGAGAACGAAAGGGATCCCATCCAGCTAATCAAGCTGAAGGAGTTGTACGAGGTTCTGGAGGTCGCGACTGACAAGGCCGAAGACGCCGCCAACGTGCTCGAAGCTATTGTTTTGAAAAGTGCCTAATGTCAGAGCGGACGTACAAAGAGGGGAGGCCCGCTCTTCGGTGCAAGCCGATGTTCTGCTTGTCCTTATAACTATCCTGGTAGCGCTGATCTTCGATTTCGTGAACGGGTTTCACGATTCGGCGAACAGCATTGCGACCGTTGTCTCTACTCGGGTCCTGTCGCCTGGACATGCCGTCTTATGGGCCGCGACTTTCAATTTCTTGGCGGCGTTCTTTCTGGGCACCGCAGTAGCCCAGACCATCGGCAGCGGCATGATCCACCTAGAATATGTGAATCAGCACGTGGTCTTGGCGGGTCTCTTTGGCGCGATTATCTGGGATCTGTTCACTTGGTGGTGGGGCTTGCCCACCTCCTCCTCGCATGCACTAATCGGTGGATACGCAGGGGCGGCGATGGCGAACGCTGCGCTGCAGCACGGTGTCCTATCAATTTTCAGTGTGGTCATTCCCGCGGGCTGGTATAAGACGCTGATTTTTATTGTGTTTGCACCACTGATGGGGTTGGCTCTAGGCTTCATTTTCATGATCTCGGTGTATTGGATCTTCCGTCGGTCGGCACCGCAGCCGGTGGATCGTTTGTTCCGTAGGCTGCAACTGCTGTCCGCCGCCGCCTACAGTCTCGGACACGGTGCCAACGACGCCCAGAAGACGATGGGCATTATCGCCGGCGCTCTTTACACCGGTGGCTTCATGAGCAAATCGGACATGCTTGGAGGCTGGGGACGTCTGCATTGGCCCATTATTCTGGCCGCACATACTGCGATCGCGCTTGGAACGTACCTCGGCGGCTGGCGTATTGTGAAAACCATGGGCCAGAAGATCACCAAGCTCAGACCCGTGGGGGGATTCTGTGCCGAAACAGCCGGGGCCATTACTCTCTTCGCGACCGCGCTCGTCGGCATTCCCGTGAGCACAACCCACACCATCACAGGTGCCATCGTGGGTACCGGCGCGGTCCATCGCTTGTCCGCCGTCCGTTGGGGGATTGCAGGTCGCATCGTTTGGGCTTGGATCTTCACACTTCCGGCATCAGCTCTTATGGCCGCCGCAACCTTCGCGATCACGAACGGTCTAGCCTGAGATGGTGCGCGCAGGCCGCTGCCTTATGAGATTAAGTGTCAGTTGTCGGTGAGGGTCCAGGACCGTTTCGCGCCACAATTTCCCCGAACGCGACTCCGTGCAACCTTCTGGTCCCTAGCGGTGGTAGAGGGCACTTCTACCGCCAGGCTTCGAGTCGAAGAGCACTACTGGACGGTTGAACATAACATTCATTTCGGTAAATTTCGGTAAAACTACATCCCGTCCGTGGCGAGTGAGGATGAACACGGCCGAAGCACAAGTGGCGACAATCCGTGCGATGCCCGCCGTCGATGCGTCGGTGGCGGTAGAGACGATGGCCTCGATTAAGAGTTGCACTCCATCATCTACTTCCTTTGCGATGCCCGCCGTTACCCCCATGTTGATCAGCATCCAGGCTTTGCCGGGTCGCTCGCCAATCAGCTTTCCCTCCGGATCGATCCTCGTGTGCGACCTTTGATCCAGCTCGGCTGCGCTAACTGAAGCGATCACGGGAGTAACAGCTCCATCGGGCATCGTCAGCCTGGTGAAAGCAAGAAGCAGGGAACCGGCCCGACTCAGCATCCGCGGCGGAGAAGCTTTCACAACCTTTCCCTCAAGCCAAGCGCCTTCCGGCACAATCATTTTGTTATCCAGCCAGACCGGCTGAACGATCCGCGCTTGAAATGAATCTCCAGGGCGGCTCCTGGAAGCGCTCACTTCGCGCAGCAAGATGATCTTGGCCTGAGTACCGGCGGCCAGGATGACTGGCGTCGCCGGAGAAGCCAGGCCAGCAGAATCTGCGCCCGACGATGCGACCGGTTGGTTCGCGGTTAGCTCTGCCTCGAGCGCGACGGTCATTCCAATTGCTCCCTGCTTGGACGTTGACTCAGGTATTGCCGCGGGAGGCGTGGCGTTCATTTCCTGCACTTGGTTCGCAGGGTTCGCAGCCTCCTTGGCTAGTTTTTTCGTGTTTTTCTTTGCCTGGGCATGCACACTCTTACGGTTGCCGACGGAGATCAAAGAAACTCGGAGATCAATCTCTTCGCCATCCGATGACGAAACGCTTGCGCAGCGAAAGGTTGGATACTTTTCGTACCGCGGTTTGAAGGCGTTAATCACCCATGGCCAGTGATCATTCCGAACCCTTTTCCGCCGCTCAAGCTTGTCCACAGTCAAGTGAACGGGACTCCCGGCGGGGAAGAGCTCTCGTTGGCCGGAAAAGACGTCGCGCGAAAGCTCCCCCTCCACCACATCGCCAGGCTTCAAAGCCGACATCTTTGTGGCCGTGCTGAGCCGCACTTTGACATAGAGGCTGGAATCGGGAGCGATTTGGGTCCCGGGCTCGACCTGTTGCAACGGTGGTAAAGATGCAGAGGGAGAAAATTGGGCATGGGCCAAGCTTGAAAGAAGCAGCATAAGGGTTACGACCCAAAGAGGACGCTCGAATCCGAGGTCCCAAACCCCAGAAGGATCTCGCCTAGGAGAAGTAATCAGCCGAAGATTCCTTTTGTTCTCGAAGACCCACAGGTTCTCCAATGTCCGTTGACCTCGCTCGCTGCCCCTTGGCTAATGGGGCTGGCGGCATCACGCCACCAGCCCTCTTACGGTACTTGCATCATGCCGGCACGGCTCGCCGGTTAATCGCGATCGGCTATCGGTGCACCCTTCTTCGCCTGCCGAACAGCTGCCCCGGGGTATGGTCTGTCCTCTCCCATGATTCCTTTCCAGAGGATCCGATTGAACAGATCGGCATTGTTGAGGTCGGGATGGTTGAAGTTGAAGCCTTTGGTTGCCTGTGCCCACCACCCTCCATCGTGCAGTGGTTTGACCGCCTCCGTCCTCGGCCGTGTTCCGGGCGGGTCCCCGCACTCAGGAACGAGAGTCGGATCGACCGGAGGCTCGCAGAGAATGCCGGGAATGGGTGCGACATAGCCCTGCAGGTTGGGTTGCTTGGTGAACACGTTGGACATTGGTCTGGCGTTGGCATCATTGAGACCCAGGTAGTTGACGCCCAAGATGTCTTCGATGGTCCGGACTACGTTGGTGGTGTTGTAATTGGTGTGGATGACCGCACCGCGCTTCGTGTAAGGAGACACTACGAAAATGGTCGAGCGATGTGCATCCACATGATCAGGCCCGTTTTGAGCATCGTCTTCGACGACGAATATCGCTGTATCCTTCCAGTAAGGAGAGTTAGACACTGCCTCGACCAGCCGGCCCAAAGCATAGTCGTTGCTCGCCATCTGCGCGAGCGGGTTCTCCAGATGCGCAACGTTTGACGAAAAGTTACCAAAATGGTCCTCCATGAAATCGACGATCTCGAAGTCGGGCAGATTGCCATTTTTCACATACTCGTCGAATTCCCGCTTCCACTCTTCATAGCGGTACTGGTCTGGGGTGTTCAGGTCCCAGCCACGATAGAAGAGATCCGTTCGCCCACGAAGAGACGGCCGCCCAGGCACCGCCTGCACCACTTTTTGTGCGAAAGCGTCACGGACGATCGGTAAGTAGAACGGATACGGCGCCGAAGGAACAACGTAGTAGTTCTCGTCGGCATAGAGGCCGTAGTGGCGAACGGTCTTTCCGGCCCGAAGCGCCGTGTCCCAGATGTAACCACCGAGCGCGTCGGGATCCAGATCATCCGCCCCCTCTGAAGCAGTGATGTCTTTTGGCCCGGGTTCAATGGATGAGTTGCCTGTCGGGTCGAAAAGGGTTGTGATGCGCACCGTGCTGGGGCTCGGCGTTCCGCTGGTCTGGTCTGGCACTGCAATGCCGATGTTGCGCGGATTGCCATTCCAGTCGAATGGGATGTTGAAATTCGCATTGCCATAGCCCACCAGCACGTTCTTGGTGGTGGCATCGTTGGCATGCCCCTGCATATCCCAGTTCCAGCCGTCGCCGCTCACGTCGCCAGCATCGTAGAAGTTGTCGAGCAGGGCGAACCGTTCCGCGAGAAGGTGATGGTTGGGACTGATGGGGCGTGGAAACTGCACGCGGGTCGGATCGCCGTTTCCCTGAGGCAGGTCACCGAGCACCTGATCGTAGGTGCGGTTTTCTTTCTGGATATAGATGACGTGTTTTATACGGTCGTGCAGGAACGCCATCATAGGATCCTTACGAGGGTTGAGAAAGCCATTGTTGGCATCCACCAGGTCTGACAGATAGCTGAGGGTATTGGCGTCGGGCACGGGAATGGTCAGGAATCCTGCCTTCAGCAGAGCCAGGATGTATTCGTTCCTTGAGGTCGGGTTCGGTGGCGGGCAGAGGAGCGTTGAAAACTCCGGTGGTATGCCTGTACCCGGGCAGTCGGCCCGATATTCCAGGTTGGGGCCGGCATTGGATTTCATATTCACCACGAACAGCGTCTTGCCGTCAGCGCTCACCGATACCGAACTCGGATACCATCCGGTTGGAATGCGGCCCAGCAACCGACCGGAAGCAACCTTGATGACGGCCACCGCATTTTCACCACCGAGCGTGACATAGAGGCGGCGACCGTTGGGGCTGAGGGCTAGGGAGTTGGGGCTGGAGCCCTTGTACCTATAATCCCGGCGAGCCACGGAGATACGACTCTTGACAATATCCCCCGTGGTATCGATCACCTCGATCTCATCAAGATCGCCGTTGGCGACGTAGAGTCGACGCTGATCCGCGGACAATACCATGCGATTCGGTTCGCCACCTACCTTGATTATCTTGAATGATCCCGACGGCTTTACCGATAGCACCTGGCCATCGCGCTGGCTGCTCACGTACGTCTTAACTGGTGCGCCATTGGAATCAGATAGCACCACTGGCCAGTAAGGCATTTCGCCAATCGCCTTTTTCTGTCCCGGGGCGAAGAACGCCACCTCGTTCAACACCTTCCGAGTCGCCGTGTCCACCGTCGACAGCGAATCGTTCTGGTAGTTCGCCACGTACAACGTCGCGCCATCGGGGCTGATCGCCAAGCCGGCGGCAAGCGCGCTGAACGGAATGAACATGCCCTGCGCAAACGGGTTGCTGTTGATCGGAGTATTGTTAAAGAGACCGCCAGTGGGAAATTCCTGTACAGGTACATCTGCCGGGGTGTTGTGCCCCAATAGCACGAAGGGCGCATCCGGCACGAAGGTCGTGTCGGCGCTGGGCCCGGACGTACTCGCCTTGTACACGAAGATGCGGTCGTCGATGCCTCCTGCCACGTAGAATCGGGTCCCCGATGGATCCCATAACAAGCCGTGGTAGGTGTTGGGAATGTTGATGAGTTGCTTCTGCACTGGAGGGGTGGTTCGGACATCGTAAACGAATACCCACTCCGCATTCGGTGTGGTAGTGGACGTCGGATTCCCGGTGTTGGGATCGAGCGCGGGGTAGGTGATGGGAGTGCCGCTCGGTCCTTCAGTATTGAAGCCCGTATTGTAGCCTGTCGTTAGAATCAGCAAGGCGGTGCCGTCGGGGCTGAGCGCAGTGTTCACCGCGCCATTCGCGTTGGCGGACCCGTCGCTGCGCAGTCCGGTGGACAGGTCTTGGAAAATCGAACCTGGCGCTGCAGTGGGAGTAATGTAGAAACCATCCGGCAGGAGGTTGCCTCCCACGGGTGCTGATGCATGCCGCTTCTCACCCGTCGCTAGGCCGGACGCCATCAGGCAAAGAAGAAATGCAACGCAAAGGCTGATCTTTGGCCGCATAGTACCTCCTCTAAAATGTCTCTGTCTGTTTGTTGGTCGTGCGAGGCCCAAAGAATAAGGAGATAGGATCCCGGAACCGGTCGACGAAGTGCGCCCGTTATTCTAGCCCAGGAAGCGGGCACTCGTGAATGTTTCTTTGCAATTGGACCTGTCCCGCAGAATGACGCCAATTGGAACGTGGGGAAAATTCGTTTACGGGCTTCTGGAGAGTAGTCGAGTTTGCCTCGCCAGTCTTGATGTTGATCAGCTTCTTCGCCGGTGATTTTGCAGGGAAGGGAACTTGTGTTCACAGTTCTGTACGGTAAGCATCGACAGTGCAACCTTTACCCGCAAGGGTGACTTCAACTCGTTTGTTTCTCTAATTTACATCGTAAGACTGAACTGGGTTCCGCTACATCTTCACTGCTGATAGCGTGCGCTGTGGCGGTAACCACGCGACACGTCCTCACCGTAAAGGTGGGCTTCTCGTGCCCATATTGATCTGGCGAGTCTGGCCTCCGCCGGAAGTATGAAGCCCTTTGCGCGCCTGGAGGTCTTAGGAAATGAACAGCATACGTGTGTCTCTTGCAGCCGTTCTTTTGGGCTTGCTCGTCTTTCCCCCCACCACGGTGCCTGCACAGAATCAGTCAGGTTCGCGCCGCCTGCATCAGGGGTTCTGGCGGTGGCACATCCGGCGGCGGGACAAGCGGGAGGCTTCTATCCAACTTTGAATGCCGCCGACCAAGCATTATTTGCCAATGGAATCTCTCAGTTCGTGGAAGATGAACCGGTTAGTGGCTTCTCCCCAAGGAAGTGGCGGACTGGGGCCGGGTTACAACGCAACTAGTTGCGGTGCTTGTCATGCGCAACCAGCAGCGTTGGGATCGAGCCCGAGCCCGATGAGCCCGCAGGTCGCGAAGCCCAACCCACAGATTGCCGCGGCGACGGAAAATGGAGCGATCAACGTCATCCCATCGTTCATCACGGCGAACGGGCCAGTGCGGGAAGCGCTGGGAGAGCTGATGCTCCGGGATGCAATTTGCCGCAACCGAATTTCTCAGCACAGCTGGCAGCGAACAATGTGATCTTGCGTATTCCAACGCCCCTGTTCGGATTGGGGCTGGTTGAGAACACACCAGATTTTATTTTAGAAATGAATCTGCAATCGACCGCAGCCCAGAGAGCCCAGATCGGAATCGGCGGCCGATTCAATCGCGTCCGACGGGTCGGCGGGCAGTTCAACAATAGCAGCAATGACGGAACCATCATGAAGTTCGGCTGGAAGACAGAACAAGTCGCTGACCATTTTTGCGGGAGAGGCCTACAACGTGGAGATGGGAATCACGAACGACGTAATGCCGAACGAGCGCAACCTGGTGAAGGGGTGCGAGTTCAACCCGACGCCGGAGGACAGTCATAGCGAGGTGGGTGGGTCGGATGTGGACCAGTTTGTGGACGCAATGCGACTGTCCCCTCCCCCCCCGCGCCGCCACCCCTGAACAGCGACACCCAGGCGGGGCACGACGCGTTTGTACAAGTGGGATGCGCCCTGTGTCATTCCGAAACCCTAAATACGTCAGCTTCGTGCTTTACTGGAATGAGCTTCCTCGTATACCACCCGTTTTCGGATTTCGCGCTGCACCATATGGGAACAACTCTGGCAGACGGGGTGTCGCAAGGCATCGCGGGCCCGGATGAGTTTCGCACTGCCCCTCTGTGGGTTATGCAGAGGCTGTTCTTTCTGCATGACGGGAGATCACAGGACTTGCTGAACGCCATCGAACAGCACAGTTCCCAGGGGTCGGAAGCAAACGGGTCGGTGCGGCAATTTAACGAGCTGTCACCAGCTGATCAGCAGTCGATATTGGACTTTCTCCGATCGCTCTGAAGGCTGGCTCTCATCGTCGCCATCGGCAGAAAGTCGACCGGATTGGTTCCAGTCCAAGGTTGACCTCAAGCTGGGGTGTCCCCTTGGTAAGGCGGGCGGTGACGCAGTAAGCCGACTCAACCTCGGCTCCCGTGCGCCATCGAGACAATTACTGACCCGGTCCCGCTCCGGGTCAGCCAACCAGAGGGCTCGCGCACGCAGGGTATTTGGCTGCGACATCGAAGGCAACGGGATGCTCCACAACATCCGGGTGCTCTAGGAGCTGCCGGGATCGTCAGAGCCTTTGATTCGCGATGCTCCCGCAGAGCACTTCTGCTTCACCGCGGACCTTCGCGAACGGATAGCACGCGTTGACCGCCTGGGTACGGAATCATCCGCGACGCAACCCACGCGCTAGCCGCGGCAAGGCCGGCACAAAGCAGCATGATTAAGCGAAATCCAAACACGAACGCTTGAGCGACAGCATTCCGCACCGTCGCTGCGCTCTTGTCATCCAGATTGGGGGGTGCGCCGAGGGCACCGAGCTTGACAGCGTTCGAGTGGAGGTCTTGCAGAATGTTTGGCGCCACGGCCAAGCTCGAAAGCAACTCCTGCAGGCGGTGTCCAAATGCGCGGACCATTACAACCCCTAATGCCGCAATGGCCAGCACTCCCGCAACCCGGGCGACCGCATTGTTGATTCCCGAAGCTGTGCCAACATGACCCTCTTCCACCGAACTCATGACCACTGTCGTCAAGGGTGCAACGCTGACCGCCATTCCCAAACCTAGAACTACGAACGCGGGGAAAAAACTGTGCCAGTAGTTGGCCTTCGCTGAAGGCACAGCGAAAAAAAGAAAACCCATTGCAGCGACGAGCGGACCAACGATAAGCGGAGTCCTTGGTCCGTAGCGCGCCACGAGCCCACCTGACCAGCGTGACAGAAAGAAGAGGAGCAAAATCATCGGCAGCGCTGCGGCACCCGTAACCGTAGCCGAAAATCCTTGTATCTGGATAAAGTTAAGCGGAAACAGAAAAAAGAAAATTCCAAGCGCGGCATAAAGAAGCAGAGTCAGGAGATTAGCACCGCTGAAGCTGCGTGACCTAAATAACGACAATGGAACCATCGGTTCGGCCACTCTTTTCTCGACAGCTGGAAAAAGAAGGAGAGAGACGAAGCCGGCGAGCAAGCTTCCTAATACCTGAGGACCATCCCATCCCAGTCTTGCCGATTCCAAAAACCCGTACACGATTCCAGCCAGCCCGACCGTCGCCGTGAGAGCACCGGCCCAATCCAGCTTCTGTGGGATAGAGCTGCGTGACTCGGCAACGTGCCAGCAGGTAATTCCGATCACGGCAGCTGCCAACGGAACATTGATGAAGAACACCCAGTGCCAGGAAGCGTGCTCAATCAACCATCCTCCAAGAACGGGGCCAAGAGCAGTAGTCATTGCCGTGAATCCAGACCAGGTTCCGATAGCTTGACCACGAGATTTCTTGTCAAAGGATGCACTGATGATCGCCAGGCTGCCAGGGACCAGGAACGCAGCACCAATTCCTTGCACGCAACGCCAGGTCACCAAACTTGTAATGCTAGAGGAGAGACCGCACCCGACCGAAGCGGCAGCGAACCCCGCCACGCCCAGCAGAAACGTTGCCCGCCGGCCAACCGAATCGCCCAATGCACCCCCAACCAGGATCAGGGCAGAGAGACACAAGCCGTAGGACTCGACTACCCATTGAACCTCCACGACATTGGCGTGAAGACTAGCCTGCAGCGCAGGCAGGGCCACATTGACGACTGTACTGTCAATGAATGCCATGCTCGAACCGAGAATGGTGGCCGCAAGGATCCAACGCCGTGATTCAGCCTTGCACGGAACACCGGAAAGCCTCGTCCATATTACGGCTTCATCGCACGGCTGCCTCATGCATCATCTGGATGCTCCTAGATCAGGCTTCGATTCCGTGCCGCTAGAAATGGGATAGTGTGACCGGCTTGCGGGAGAGCGGGGCGCTCTTTCATAATGCGTTGACCGAACTTCGTGCGGGAGGGTGGGCTTGGGAACCCCGCCTCGATCTTACCTGGTGGCCCACCCCTTGGAGTGGATCTACCTCCCCAGAAATTCGCTAACGCCCTGCCCTCAGAATAATCCGTGTCGCGCAGGGGTTATGTTCATCCAACCTGACTCTCCTATGGGAGCGGACCGTTGTTTCCAAGAGGTCGGATTGCGTGTAGTGCATCCACTACCATGGCCGCAATCGTAATTGCATACGAGAAAACAATGTAAGAAATTGCCAGTGCTTTCTGTACTCTGCCTTTGCTCCGATGAGGTGTAATGCCCTTATCATGACAGGGGTCGAGAGGGTTGATCTCCCTGAAAGCCAATTCGTCAATCAGGTGGCCATCCGATTTCTCATGCTCTTTGCCAACCGTTGTGTTGCTCATAATGGCCTCCGATCCATGCTTAGAATAGCCTTGGGCCCCTCGGGGCAGGCTGTGACGCTAATCACCGGACAGGGAATGTCTCAATTGCCCTCGGGGGAATGTGAGGATTCGCGCGCGGGCGCGCGCGTGGAGAGGCAGTGGTCTTTATGTAGACGAGGCCAGCTACATCTCGGATACCGCACTGACGCTTGATGGAGGGTACGCCACACGCCCGCCGGAGAGGTATTCTCATGCAGATTCTAACGCCAGGCATCCTCTATTTTGCTCTCGTGTTCGGAGCGGGCTTCGTACTTGGTACCATCTGCACACTGTGGCTTGTCCCTCGCGTGGGCGCGAGAAGAGCCGAACTGATGGAAATGCCAATCATGCTGGCGGTCACAATTTTCGCTGCTCGGTGGACAGTTCTGCGCCTCGCGGTGCCGCCCGTGCCGTCTGTCCGACTTGGTATAGGTTGCATCGCACTCGTCCTTTTGCTCATCACCGAATTCGGCTTCGTTCTCTGGATTCGGGGCATGACGATCAGTGGGTATCTCGCCACCCGAGACCCAGTGTCAGGAACGGCCTATTACATTACGCTCCTGGTGTTTGCCATCATGCCGCTGGTCGTGGCTAGAAGTTGAAGCGGCTGTCAGGGAGGAACAGATGCGTCAGATTGCCGAGTTCGTTGCCGTGCTGGCGTGCAGGGTTCTTTGCTCTGATCGTGCCGACCAACGAAAAGCGGCTCAGCCCCACGCTGGATAAGCCGGGCACCCGAGCTAGAGGCTTCACTTAGCCTGCCAGCATAACCTCGTAGGGCTTGCCCGATTTGCGACCAAAATGCGTAAAGGTCAAAGTCTGGTTGTTCGCTACATCTTGAGTCGTGTAAGTGCATTCGAGCGCTTACAAGCTTCAAGATGAATCACTTAAACGTCCCGAAGTTGTTCCTCAGTCATGCCGAAGTAGTGCCCCAATTCGTGCATGAGTGTCTGGCGGATTTCTTGACGGACCTCAGTCTCGCTTGAACATACCGCTTCGATATTCTTCTGATAAAGCACGATGTGGGCAGGACCCATCGAAACATCAAAGACGCTCTTCTTGGTCGCTGGCTCGCCATGAAAGATGCCTAGAAGCAATCGCCTTTGCTGTCCGGGCTGCAGTGGTAACTGGCGGGGCGGAAAATCCTCGACAAGAATCGCGACGTTCTGGATGCGGCTGCGGAATTCTTCTGGCAACGAATCCAAGGTTTCTTCTGCAACCTTGACGAAATCTTCGCGTTTCATCCTTCAACCATTGTCGTAGGGAGGCCTGTGCGTCACGCCGGCTGGGCACGTGCCGTCGATACCGGGATCGGACCGATCTCGAACCTGTTCACCCCGCCTCTTTCCGTTGGGTTCGCGTTCGCCAAAGCCCCGGCTTCGGTTTCGGTATCAACCTCCAGCACCTAGCTAATAACCCTTCCCGACGAAAGCATCTGCTTCATCTTCTCTATTCGGCGAATACGTGTGTCTTCCTTCTTCGCTTCGGAATACCACACCACAAATTCCTTCTTGTGCGTGAACGACAAGCTGTTGAGCTTTTGCGTGAGCTTCGTCCCCAGTGCCTTCTGCAACGGGATGGGAATCTCAATGTCCCGCGTTTCGTTATCCGGTTCAAGCGCGACGGTGACGAAATCCCCCGCCTTCACGCCTGCGTTCCGGCGTGCATCCGCATTGACCACGATGTACTGAATCCCCTCCCTGTTCCCGACTGTGCTGCGCCAAGTGTAGCCGTTTAGCGTCACTCTAACCGGAACTTTTGCCTTCCCCCAGGCTTCTCGCGTGTCGAACGGCAGTGCGAATGACGCGGTTGCATTCTCCTTGGATTCGTCTCCGTTAAGCTTGACCCTGAACTCTTTTCGCATGCTTTGTATTCTCGAAGTACAAACTCCGGTACGTTAGCACAATGCGTTCCTGACCGTGCTTACATCTTGTACACATCGGGAACCACCGGAAGAAGCCGCCATGCCGCTTTAAATATGCTCTCGTAAGGGAGTCCTGAGCATGCCGTTGGATCAAGGACGGCCGGTCCGGAAGCCATCCAGGATCTACTCCGCTGGTAGCAGATCGCCCGGGTTTTAACGAATTGTCACGAGAAACACGTGACCGTGCCGAGCCTGCGCCGCGGAGTGAGTCGGAGCACAATCTTCCTTTGATGCCGCTTGTCCAGAACGCAAATCTGCTTAAGGTTACAGCCTAACCTGCGGTTATGCCCATCAGCTTCGGTCGCTTGCAATACATCAGACAAGCATACGCTCCGGGCAAGCCGGCGAGCCGGATAGCGGCTGCCGTGGGGGGGGCCGCCAGGTGAACGACCGAATCTACGTTGGCTGCGGCTTAGGCGTCATTCTGGAGTTCTTCTTGGCTATTCGTATCGGCCAGGATAGGCCGCCCGAAGGTCTCGGCAACGGCTCGCGGACGAACTTCATGCGACGGAGTCGCACGTTCCTTTCTCATCAATGTTGGAGCCTAGGCTGCCAACCAAATCTTGTCGGAGTCGCTCCATTTGTGCTGATGCTTCTTTTATCTGCTCAGCATATTCGTGGCCCCGTCGTGGTAGAAATCCCCCGTAGTTCTGCAGCAGGAGGCGGGCGTTCGCTTCGATGGCAGAAGTCTTGGAGAGGGCTTGGTTGGAAAGGGCAGAGGTCAGTTTCTCTAGCTGCAGATCGCGCATGGCTAGCTCTTTTCTGCTCTGGGAAGCTTCCTGCTCAAGCATTTGTCCGTGGTACCGGATGAGTCCAAATAGACATGCTGTCAGTACGAGCAGACATGAATTGCCGACAAGGGTTTCTGCCAAAGCCCTGGTTAGACTAGCATTCCTCTCTCTGTCGAATCTCGCGAAATTGCTGTTCTCCGCTGCCGATAGCGAAGAGAGAAGCGCGCGCGCTCTATCCATGTACTCCATACCTTCGTTCGAATTCACCAGCATGAATGCGCGGTGGCGATACCCCTGTTGGCGCAGACTAATAGAGCGTTCCATTTCAGCTTGCTTTGAGTTGGCCAAAGACTCGAGCTGTGACTCCAGGGACTGTGCGCGCTCCCCGCGATTAGCTAACCTCACACGAAGGCCGGCAAAATCGGTTGCAATCCTGGCTTTTGCCTCGCTGTAAGGCTGCAAGTACGAAGCGTCGTCCGTTAGCAGGAATCCGCGCTGACCCGTTTCCATATCTGTCAAGTCTTTCAGAACACCGGAGATATCTGCCTGGATCATGGAGCTTTCCAGCGCGAGCGCCGCAATCTTGTGCATCTGTTTCAAATGACTGACGGCAAGATACGCATTCCATGTCATGAAAGCGAATAGCGCGAGGACCCCGATCTTCGGCGCAGTTTTTCGAATCATGCTAATTGTGCCATCCTTCACGTGTTGTTCAGAACACCCTTGGCCGTGATTCGACTCGCTTTGCAAATCTGCTCTGCAATCCTGACCAGTGCGTCGCTGCCTTGTACCGGTCCTTCCGCTGACATGACCGAACTGGCGGCCAGCGTGAAAAGCAAAGCGTCCTCCTGCTTCTCGAAGTAAAGTACTACCGGATTCGCTGCCATGTGCTCACGTCCTATGTTCTTAGCAATGATAGGGCGATTCCCAACAGGAATGAGTATCTCCTTTGGTGCGCCTTATGATTGAACCTGCCGCCGCAACCCACACTGATTCTGAGCTGCTCATTATGGACCGACCTGGTTTGTCTAGACCCGAGCGCGCCACGACGGCTGGCCCGTTTCGTTGAATATCGTTATTTCCCGAATCGGGCCAGTTGTGGGGTAGACGCTTCAGAGTCCTGAGAGGTGCAGTTGGCAGAGCATGCGAGAGCGTAGAATGAACGTGGTCACCCTGCAGATTTTGCACGTTCGTGGATAATTACACGCTGTCCCGGCTCAACATGTCGGTTGCCGTCATGGATTTGGCTCATGATTAACGGCGCCCACGTCATTATTTATTCGAAGGATGCGGAAGCCGACCGAACATTCTTCCGAGATGTGCTCAAGTTTCCCTGGGTGGATGCCGGACACGGCTGGCTGATCTTCGCCCTGCCGCAACTCGAAGCTGCTTTTCACGATTCCGAGAAGAACAACCAGCACGAACTCTACCTGATGTGTGATGACATCGCTTCAACCTTGAAGGACCTGAGGTCGAAGAATGTTAAGGTCTCGAGGATAACTGAGCAGCGCTGGGGAAAGCTCGCCTCCATCACGCTTCCCAGCGGCGGGGAGATCGGCATTTACGAACCAACCCATCCGAGCCCGCTGCCGCGAAAGGCACATTCATCGACCAGCCCGACGAGGTTTTTGCACCGACACTCGGTCAGTGAGTGATATTCGCCAACTACGAGCCCTGCTCTCCCAATTTCCAAAATCCGACCAATGGGCCTGAAACTCAGCGTGTAGCGTCTGCGGAAACGAACGCTATGTTGCGATGAATCGGCACATCGCCTGGGTCTGGGGTCAAAGGCTGGCGAACGGCGACTCCGCTGTCGTCCCTCCCGCAGGGGCACGACAGTGCAGACCGAACAAAGCTAAAATCTCTTAGGTCTGGTTTCCGCCCCCGTGCATCTTGCGGCAAATCTTGCAGTAGGTCGGCATTTCCATATTATCGACGTGGTGCCGTACAGGTTTGAGAGTCTTGAGGTATGCAAAAATGGCCGCGAGATCTTCGTCCGTCATCCCACGGTAGGTATGCCATGGCATGATTTGGCTAAGTTGCCGGGCCTTCACTGCTCCGGTGCGCATGGTCTGCGTGAAGAGGGCTTCATCGTAATAGGAAATCCCCGACGGATCGGGGGTGATATTCGCGCTCGCCACCCGGCCCCAGGGGCCATCCAGAATGAATCCTCCGCCAAATTCCAATCCGGGTAGGGGCTGCCCATGATCGTCGGTAGGCGTGTGGCAATCCGTGCAGCCCGCGATCGTCACGAGGTATTTCCCGCGTGTCTGGGGAGTCGAAACATCCGGTTCCGGTACCGGGTCCTCCAACGGCTGCGGCACACTGCGGATCAGATACTTCACCGGGAAAACCAACTGTGTCGTCGGCCGCTCCTTACGAACGGGTGGCAGGGTCCTGAGGTAAACGATGATCGACGCTAAGTCTTCGTCCGACATCGCCCGGAGGTCCTGATAAGGCATGAACGGGAACAGCGCGCGACCGTCGTGGCCGATCCCTTCCCGAATAGCCCGCGCGAGTTGATCGTCTGTCCAATTAGCAGCGCCGGTCTCCGCATCAGGGGTGATGTTCGGCGCGTACACACGTCCGGGAAAACCCTTCAGCAGGTTCATGTCCTGGCCCGAGCCCAGCGTCCCGGGCAAGATCGGCGCCTCCCGGTTCGTCCAGTCATGTTCCGCATGGCAGCCCATGCAGTCGCTCACATGGTTTACCAGATAAGCTCCGCGCGCCAGTCTCGCTGGCGTGCTGTCGAACTTCCGTGCCGTTAGCGTCCGCGATCGCGGTCCGATGAACGGCCGCCAGCCGATAGTGAAAGAAATGGCCGCCACCGCAACCGCTGCAAGAAAGGCCAACAGGCATGCTGCTATCTTCCGAAGCTTCATCTGCGCTCCCGGAATCCCGCTCGCCCACCGAGCACTCTAAACGGGATTTTCGTTTTTGAGCTCCTGGACCGCCCCTTATACACTGCACGCTCTGCCAAGTGAAGCAAATTGGTATTTGTGCCGTCGAGAATCTAAACAGTGAGCCGATTCGGGTTCGGTTCACCCGGAATGGAGACGGACCGTTTGTCACTGGCGTTATATGATTTGTCCTGAGGCCGATGCTAATGTTGAAGTCACTCAAGCGAAAGTTTTCCGACGCCTGTTGTCCTTGTGCGGTGTCTCTCGCCTTCGTTCTGGCTACGCTGCCCTTCTCCGCCCCGCCGGCAAAGGCACAAAGTCAGCCCGTTCGCGTCATCGCCTTCGGCGCACATCCTGATGACTGCGACCTCAGCGCTGGGGGCCTCGCCGCCAAATATGTTGCGCTCGGCCACAAGGTAAAGTTCGTGTCGCTAACCAACGGCGACGCCGGGCATCAGTCGCAGCACGGAGAGGAACTCGCCAAGCGCCGCCGTGCGGAAGCGCAGGAAGCGGGGCGACGTATCGGCATCGAGTACGAGGTGCTCGATAATCATGACGGCAAGCTCTTGCCCACGCTGGAGGTCCGCGAACAAGTAATCCGTGAGATTCGGCGGTGGAAGGCGGACATCGTCATCGCCCCACGTCCGAATGACTACCATCCGGATCATCGGTACACGGGAGTGCTGGTGCAGGATGCGTCCTATATGGTGATCGTGCCCAATTTGGTAACGGATACACCGCCGCTGGCTCGAAATCCGGTTTTTCTCTACTTCAGCGATCGATTCACACGGCCGCAGCCGTTTCGTGCGGACATTGTGGTATCGATTGACGACACGTTCGACAAGAAGGTTAGTATGCTGGACGCGCACGTGTCGCAGTTCTACGAGTGGCTGCCCTGGACTATGGGACAGTTGGAGCAGGTTCCGAAGGATCCCCTGGAGCGAAAGAAATGGCTGGCATCTCAGCAACGGACGGTAAGAACGCTGCAGCCCGAATGGCGGGAGGTTTTAGAGGAGCGCTATGGCGCGCAAGCGGCCCACGTACAGTACGCGGAGGCATTTGAAATTACGGAATACGGACATCAGCCCAGTGAGGAAGAGATTCGCAGGCTCTTCCCATTTTTTCCCGAGACATCGCCACGCCCTTGAGACGCTCACCCGCTCGGCAATGCCCCCTTGGCCAGCTCGGGTGACCTTTCCCGTCGCGATACCTCAAACCCAGTTTGTCCACCTCTACGCGAGTCACTCCGCGCCTATTGGCGAGCCGCAGCGACACCAGGGTAATTGCATTGCGATCCGCCAGAGCACACCCTACCTGGTCGAAATCGGACCGGAAAGCTCGGATGCATCCGCTTGGATCGCGCAAGGAAAGACCTCATTGCTTCTGCGCAACGACGTCGACCCTGGCTGAACGCTAGTGTTTTATTCGGGCTCGGTCTGGCTGCCGAATGCTGAGGTTGGGTGTTCCGACGAGAGAGCACCCAAGTCTGGCAGCAGGCCGAGCCATTTCTGGGCAAAGGAGGAAACCAGAAAACATGACTGAGTGGACTGCGGAAGCAGTGGAGCAGCGGATCCGCGACCGGAGAAGAGACAACACAATTCCGTTCGTCAAAACCCAGCGCGGAGAACTGTTTTTCCAAACAAAGCGCGATGTTCGCCCGACCCCGGTCGTGGTCCAAGATGTTCAGATCCCGTTCCTTTCCATGGTCAACTTCATGGTCAAATGGACCCTCGCATCAATTCCCGCCCTGTTGATCTTGTTCGTCATCGGCCTCATTTGTTGGGGGGCTTTGCTAGGACCACTCGTGGGCGTAGCCACACATTCACATTGAGGATTGCTGTGGTCACCGCCCTGTAAGTTTTCCCCTCACTCGCCTCCCGATAGGCGAGCCTCATAGATGGTGGGAAGCGGGTCTGCGTTGCTGCGAACAAAACTCCGCACCAGTTCAGTACGGGAGAAGTGTCCGAGGCTGAGAAGCCGGATGCATTCATCCGTCGCACAGTTTTCCCACGAAGTGCGCCTACCCCACGGAAAACAGCTTGCTTCAATCACACGTACCGGAAGCTGCTCCTGAAATCCGGCTTCGATCTGCTCGCGCAGCCATCGCAGATAATCCAGCTTCTGCGAGATAGCGATCTCCGGGGCTTGACGAATGACCACGCCGGGAAAATCGGGAATATCGGCTCTCAGCGTGTGAATGTGGCCGTGCCCTTCTACCAGAATCTCAATGTCGAGCTCCAGTAACCGTTCGAGGCTGACGAGCCATTTTTGGCTGTCCACGTCAGGGTTGGGCGTTGCGAAGTAGCTCCCCATAAAGGCATCGCCTGCCAACAGCAATTTCTCTCTTGGGTCGTACAGGACAACATGGTCATCACAGTGGCCAGGAGTCGCGATCACCTGCAACTGGCCGGACTCGGTATCCAGCGCATTGCCCAACAATTGGATGGCTCCTTCAGGTCGGGAGGCTGCCCGATGATTGCGGCACGTACCCATGGCAGCTTCTTGAACGGCCTCAGGAACTCGGCGGTCACCTCGGAAACGTAGAGGGGAGCATCAGTCAGGTCAGACAACCAATTCAGGTTGCCGACATGCTCTTCATGAGCATGGGTGGCGATGATCCTTGAAATTTTCCGCCTCACCCGGTGGAGGTGCCGCAGCAGCGACCTACGCATCTTGGGTGATCCGGGATCGACCGCCACTCCATCGTAGAGCACGGTTGTGAATAGTTCGCCGAAGAGCAGAGGGACTGCGTTTGGCAGGAACCCGTTCAGAAACAGAATGGTCAGTTTGCCGTTCAGCAAATCTAACCGCTGGTGATAGGTGCGGAAGAAGATGCTCGCCCTTTGTGCCACCGCCTTGAGACCCGCCCACAGTACCAGTGGCAGCCGGATGAAGAATCCGAGCGTGTAGCATGACCAGAAGGCTCCGAGGCGAGCCTGCCGCCGCACTGCGTCCGGCCTTGCAACTCGGCACGCGCCTCCGCGACACTTGCTCAGGGAATAGCGGTTCATGGCGACGAAGTTATAGAACCATCGTCCGGCATTTCGAAAGGGGAATCGCCGTCCCAGCACACCAATGAGCCAGGTTGACGGGAACAGAAGAGCAAGTGCTGCCACAGCATCCCAACCAACCAAGATTTCGCCTTTTGGGATGACGACATGCAGCTGCCGCAGACATTCATCTATCCGGAGCCGGGAGTCCACAGTGGGCAAGACTTCTGCACTGATCGGCAGGGAGACCGTCTTGATCTCGTGGTCGAGTGTTTTCAACCATGCCACGCACGCCTGACAAATCTCGCACTGCCCATCGTAAAGCACCCGGTAGGCAGCTTGCGACGGCGCCGGCTCATTTCGTTTTGCAGGTTCGGTTAGCGCACGGTCGGGGGTGTGCGTGGACATTGCTGGGAATGGTAGGTCGCATGATGGGCAACGGTCAATGACAGAGCACTTCAACTGAATCACAAACCATTGTCAAATAGAGCCTTCCTGATGGTTCGTCGTCTCGCGGTGTTCAAAAGGGAGGGCAGCGGAGTCAGAAGTTCTCCAGCATCCACACGTTGCTGCTAAGAAGAGATCCATTGATTGCCAGGTGGCGGCCATCCGGCGAAGGGATCGCCCACGCTGCCTGGTTCGCCTGTGCATTACGACTTCCTCTCACCTCCCAAATCTGACGGGGGGTTCCGTTCAGATCCAGGTAGGTGACGGCCGTGCCCTGCGCCGTGGTGGGGTCGACGTAAAAGCCGCCATCGTTAGCGGACCAAACCAGAGCATCCCCGAGCATCAGATTCTTGACTGTGATTTGTTCCGGTGATCGGCCATCCAGGTGAAGGATATGAATGCGACCTTCCGGAGGGTTGAGCACCGCGATGCGAGTGCCATCGTGGGAAACATCCCAGCTGTGTCTGCCCGTTGGGTCGACGTCAAAGCGCAGGAGTTCCCGGCCGCGACCCTTGATCGCATCAAAGGCGGTAAAAATCAGTTGCTTGCGGTCGGATGAGTATTCGCCAACCACGCATAAGCCCGACGCTGTTCTGGAGCATCGGGCGCCTGCATCCGCGCCATAGTGTGCCGTCAGAACGAATTCCGATGGACCGCCTCCGCTAGGTGCACGGCGCAGGTCCCAGGATGGAGCTTCCCACTCCGGGGATGTGCTGAAAAGAAGCCAGGCTCCGTCGGGGCTACGGCAGCAAAGCGCCGGGTCCGGAAATCCAACCTCAATAAGTTCGGGAGTATCGCTGTGCAGTGACTGCCTGAAAATCTGCTCGTGACCGTTGCGATCCGACGTGAACAGGACTGCCGTACTATCCGAGGTCCAATCGATGGGCTCGTCTGAACTATCGCTCAGGGTGAGGCGTGTGGGCGGGGCCCGAAGAACGGATTTCGGCCCGATTTCAGCAATATAAACACTCTGCCGAACGGACAGCTTTTGCACAGCGAGGCGCTTGCCGTCAGCGGAGGAAGACAGCCCTTGGGTGCAGAAACCGCTCCAGTTGGTCAGGCGTTCGGCGGGGCCGATCGCGCGACCGGTGCGAGTATCCATGCGCAGGCTCCAGATATTGCAGTCCGCCTCGGAGTCTTCTGCCTTGGTAAAGAGCAATCTTCCATCGCTAAGCCAATCCAGGTCCGGGTAGAAAGAACCTCCTTCAGAAAGCAGGACGGTGACGCGATTGGTCCGGAGTTCGCGGGTTTCGATGGTAATCGGAGGTTCTGCCGTCCGGCGATACCTCATGTAGGCTAGACGCTGACCGTCCGGCGACCACCGCACGCTGTCGAAGGCCGTGTTCTCGTCTGCCCCATCAACGTGATGCACCTGCTCGCCGTTGGTTTTCATGGTCCAAATGTCTGCGTAGGCGAACCCAGACATCCGGGTGGCAAACGCGATGGAAGAACCGTCGGGCGAAACCGACCAAGCCCAAGCGTGCTCACGGAGTTCCCGTGGGGTGCTTCCCATGACCGAGAATACCCATATACCGCCCGGAACTCCGGGCACGGAAGTGCTTGCCAGAAATCGTGCGCTGTCCGGGAACCACGAGTTCACACTCCATTCCACCGGAGCGTCCGTCTGAGACTGAGGTTGGGACAGGTTCTGAGTCTCGCCAGTTTCGATGAACTTTACGTGTACACCCTTGACGTCGGAATAAGCCAAATATTTGCCATCGGGCGAGAGGCGACCCGCAACCACCGGGTTCTCCACCAGGTTGGTAGTGAGCTGGCGTTCACGCAGTTGTTTCGGCGTCGGGTGCTGCCTGGAAAACCGGTAGTAGGTACTCACCAGAAGTAACGTAAGACCAGCAATCGAGGCTGCGATCCAAAGAAGACTTGAGGAACGTGCTGCTCGGGCAGAGGCTGCGGGAACCGACGGGGCGAAGACGGTGGGCTGCGAGTCTATTACTGTCTGAGCAGGCGATCGGCCCGACCCCGTATCTCGTTGAATGCGCCTCAGGTCAGCGCGGATTTCCGCGGCGTACTGGTAGCGCAAGTCCCGGTCCTTCTCTAAAGCCTTCTTGATGATTTCTTCTAACTTGTCCGGAAGGTCAAGATTGAGCCGCAGGGGAGGCACAGGCTGGCGTTCCAGAATTGCATTGAAAATGACCCCCGAGCTTTCTCCGCGGAAGGGCATCGCACCCGTTGCCATCTCGTATAAGACCGCCCCAAACGAAAACAGGTCGGTACGTGCGTCCAACTCTTTGGCTCGCACCTGTTCCGGTGACATATAAGCGACAGTGCCCAGGGTAGAGCCGGGGCTCGTGAGTTGCTGCCGTTCAGCTGTGGGTTGCGCCGTCGTGGGTGTTGTCTGAGTCTGTGAAGTGACTTTCGCCAGCCCGAAATCCAGAATCTTGGCGTGCCCACGCTCGGTTACGAAGATGTTCGAGGGCTTGATGTCGCGGTGGACAATTCCCTTGGAGTGGGCAGCATCGAGGGCATCAGCAATCTCGATTCCGAGTGACAAGATTAACTCGGTTTCCAGCGGTCTACCCGCGATCCGATGTTTCAGGGTTGCACCTTCCAGATACTCCATGGCGATAAAGGCGTGCCCTTCCTGCTCGCCGATTTCGTGGATGGTGCAGATATTCGGGTGATTCAGTGCCGAGGCAGTACGGGCTTCCCGCTGAAAACGCTCCAGCGCTTGGGGATCGCGGGCAAGTTCTTCGGGCAGGAACTTTAGAGCGACATGGCGCCCCAGTTTTAAATCTTCCGCTTCGTAAACCACACCCATCCCGCCTCCGCCGATCCTCTGCAACACGCGGTAATGCGAGATGGTCTGGCCGATCACGCGAAAAGGTACCCGCCCCGTCAGGATGAAATGTTAGGTTGAGGGCAAAGGCAAGTCAATCAAGAGTAATAGCTTAGAGGCAGCGAAAATTCCTATACCTCACCGCAGATTGGCTCGATTGGGGTTGAGAGGGGTATCGCAACATTTCCCAACGATGTCTGGGAAAAGACCCCCGCGCTGCTTGGTTGTATTCTTACGGACATTATGCCGATTTTGAAGTATCGAACAAGGACCTTGGTTGCTCTCAGCGGCCTGATACCAGAGATCATATACGTGATGTGTGGTGCTCGCGGTGAGAGCAGCAATCGACTCATGCGAGCTCTCCCGCAACTGAGGTTCGTTGGCTTTGAGCCAGACATCCAGGAACACCAGCGCCTCAACCAGCAGGCGCTGCATGGGTTCACCTACTTCAACGCAGCCGTCGGCGCTCGCGACGAACAGCGTACCCTCTACGTCACCCGCAACCCCGGGTGCTCGTCCCTTCTGCGTCCTAATCACTCCTTGTGGAGCAGCTTCAAAGACTGCGGTACAGACCTCGAGGTGGTGGAAGAAAAGGTCATCGAGATTGTGTCTCTGGATTCATTTCTCCCCAAGTTCGGTGTTAACCGCATTGACTTCCTCGACCTCGACACGCAGGGCAGCGAGCTTGAGATTTTGCGTGGAGCCGACCGTTTTCTAGCGGCCGAGATGGCCGCCGTAAAGTGTGAAGTCGAGTTCTCCCCGCTCTATCAAGATCAGCCGATGTTCAGTGACGTGGATGCGTATCTCAAAAGGTTTGGCTTCGTCCTGTTCGATATGTCCCGCACTCGCTATCGCAGGTTGAGTTTTCCACCATATGCGCTTACGCGCGGGCAACTGCTTTGGGGCGATGCTCTCTACTTGCGGGACTACGCATGGTTTGTGGCACGATCGGCAAAGCTGCCGCTCTTCAAGTTGTGCCTCTTGGCCGCTCACTTGCAGTTCCATGATTACGCCCTTGCGATCTTGGACTCCCTGCTTGCGGGAGAAGTAGGGCCCCTTACCACCGAAGAGCAAGCGGCACTGACAGGGGCGCGAGAGCAATATCTAAGCGATCTTGCAGGAGGAGCACGCTGGATTCGCGTGCTTCAGGGGTTTGAAGCCGTCGGGCTGAAGCGTCCTGTTAAGCTCCTGGGACGACTCGCCGCCCAACTCGGAGAACGTCTGGGTAAGGACATGACCATGACGGAGTACAACTGGGTGGACTGATGAATTGAAGCGGGAGCACCTGAGTTCGCGCGCCAGCATTAAGCGGAAGGCCTTGAAAAAAGAGAAAGTAATTCTCGGGCGTACAATTGGTCGCCCGAGGTGGTCGCTAGCCGATCGAACTCGCTGGCGCCCCGTCTTAACGGAAAACCTACGGCACTGTGAGCGTGTCCCAAGAGAGGAGCGTTATGTCCCATCATCTCGACTCACCCATCGCTCGGCAAGATATCCGGCTCGATATCACGGATCTGTACGTGTTCCGAGGCCAAACGGGCACCGTGTTCGTTATCAATGTCTGCCACTCCATCTTCGGCCCTATCCCTGTGCCTGGCTACCATCCGGAAGGCATGTATGAGTTCAAAGTTGATCTCAACGGGGATGCGGTCGAGGACGTGACCTACCGCTTCACATTCAAGGAACGTGACCGGGTTGGGAAGCAAAGCTACGTCGTACGCTGCATCAGGGCTGCAGACGCGGTCGATCCGCATGCGCCCGGCAGCATCGTCGCACAGGGTACAACCGGGGAGCCTCTGACCACGCCATCCGGTCTGCGCGTCTGGGCAGATAAAGCCGGCGACCCGTTTTGGATCGAGCCCGACGTGCTTCACGCCGTTGGCCATGCGTTCCAGGAGGGCAGGACCGTGGACCTGTCCGGGTGGGATCCAAGTCGCGCGAAGAACCTGTTTGCCGGGCACACCGTCTATTCGATCGTGCTGGAGGTTCCCGATGGCGAGTTGCTCGCCGGAGCGGGCGGCGATCGCCGCATTGGAGTGTGGGCCGTCGCAACGCTCGCCACGGACGCTGGTGGATGGCGCCAGATCAATCGGGCCGGTCTTCCCATGATTCCGCCGTTATTCACACAGTACAACGAAGATCTCGGAAACCGTCTCAATGCCGGGCGTCCTTTTGATGACTTTACTACTCACGGAGAGGCTGTCATCAAGGCGATCGCCGGCGTCGTCTCGGCATACGGAACAGCAGAAGACCCCAAAGCATATGCGGAGAAAGTGGCGCACCGGTTCTGCCCCAACATTCTTCCTTACGAAGTAGGGACGCCCGCCTCGTTCGGTTTTGTCGAATGGAACGGCCGCTCCCTTACCGATAACGCTCCGGACGTGATGTTCTCGATGGCGGCGAATACACCTGTTCGCCTCGGGATCGGCAAGGAGTCGGTTACCTCGAAGCCGTCGACGACCTTCCCGTACGTTCCTGTCGCCAGCCGTGCGGCGGAGCCAGCGGCAGCCTGATGCGGTGATCGCTGCGAGGGCCCACCAGGGCGAGGCGTGATCAGGCCTCGGTGGGCTCACCGTTGGGCAACTTGCCGCTACAACACCGGGAGATCATCGCCAACTCGTGCGGGGTACTGTTGAAAACATGCCCATAGCGCCGCCCCTCCTCCTATTGGAGACTTGAGGCCTACAGCCGTATTGGGCTAGCGGAGGGGGCATTGAAGGCATCCGGGAGCAAGGGACTCAGCCGTAGCGGCAGAAAATGGCTTTCCCGAACCAATTCCCCCTCCCAAAACAGGGTGATTCTTTCCTGACATCTGGGGAGCATTTGCGCGAATGGCGGGTCCGGCAACTGCTTATCGTGCTTGTGAGGCGCGCCACCAGCGTCGTACCGCCACCATGGCCCAGACGGCTTCGACCAGACCGAATGGCCAGGCGCCCTGCAGGAAGCCATAGAGCGAGCCCAGAGCGCAGGCGCCGGCAAAGGCCAGAATGAACCACCGGCTGCGGTCCTCGAAGGTGTAGCAGACCAACATGGCGGTAACGGCGAAAAGACCGAAGAGCGTGAGCCGGCTCATTGGGTGAGGATACGCTTTCGCATGGCGGCGGGGAGAGTCTCGCAAGCCGTAGGGAGGACCAGACGCGTGGCGCGAGCGCGAATCTTCATCAGCTAAGCGACCGTTCGCTGCCGATCCGCCTTGGCGGCTTCGGGCAGCAGCCAGCTGACTCCTTTTTGCACCGCGCCATCCTCGACCTCGAGCAAGGATTGGAGAGGCGGGCGATCTCACTAGAGAACAGCTTCTTCCCGGTACCCTGGATGAAAACAACGCAAACCTCGTGCCGGTGCCAGCGACTCGGGGACTCTGACAGGCATACGGGACGCTTCACTTGCCGGCTGCCCGGGCCATCAACGCAGCGGCTACTTTTTTGATGTCCTCTACTTCCGCCGGAGTCGCGGTGCTCACATAGTGGCTCACCAGCTGCCCACAGCGTTCTCGAATCTGGTCATGAGCCCCTGGGTCTTCGCTTCGGAGCGAGAGCAGCTCCTTGAGCCAGTGCTTGCCGTAGCCGGCGTGAATGGTTTCGTCGGCCCAATCGAAATCCATGTCGTGTTCGCTCAGCGTATCCCCGTAGACACGAAAGAGCTGCGCCCGGGTCAACTTGTGCCGGATATTTTTGGTCTCAAAGAAATAGAGCATGCCCAAGCGGTAAATCGGATCTTGGCCCGAAGCGCTCTCGTAAATGTAAGTACCTAGTGGAATCTCGGCAGGCTCAAGACCCCAAGACAGCAGCCGGTCATACCCCATCCGGCAGTGGCGGGATTCGTCGTAGCTCCAGCGCGCGGAGTCATGAATCCACTCCCAAGGCAGGACGTCTGCAAAAGCGCTAAGAATGACGCCGCCTGCCTCAATAGCCCAGACTTCATTGAGGTGGCTAATGGCGGAGCGGAGTTGCAACTGCATACCCTCCCCGTAGGGAAAACTCGGATCCACCACGTCGGGCCAGTAAAACCGGCAGCGCCAAAATCGCGGATCCCGCGAGGGCTTGTCGGGAATCGAGTAAGTTTTGGATCCTGCCAAGGCTATGGCTGCGGGAACCGGCTGTGCAGGCCCGATGCCGACACCACCCAGATCGGATAGATGCTGGGCAAGGGTTTGCGTCCAAGCGAGGGCTTCGTCTCGAACCAGCGGTTCGCTCGAAAGCAGGAATTGCAGCCAGCTCTGCAAAGCCCGAATCTGTTCATCTTTCTCGGAAAGAGCCAGCGAGAGGAATCGGTGTGTGGGCCCGTCGGCGATGCTGTCCGAAGCGGCCAGATACGCCCGGTAAGAATCGCGCAGTGCGGGCAGAAGGACTTCGGTCACACTCATCAAAAATGCAGAAGCTGACGGCGAATCCTTTATGCCGCCGAAGAGCTTGATCAGAGCGCGGTCTGGCCCTTCCTCCTCCAGCATTCGGCTAGGAAAACGAAGCTCGAACACTCGATTTCTCAAGGCGTGGGCGGATTCGGCACACTGCCAAATGATGCGCGCCATGTCTATTTTGATTTCGAGCGGGGCTATGGACGGGATCCAAGCCGCCATGCTGACGAGTAGCGAGCGCTCGCAGAAAAAGAACCGCTTTAGCAATTGCGCCGTATCAAGCCGCATCCATCGTGCTCGCGGCTGCGTGCTCAAAAGAATTGCGGATGCCCGTGACATTGCTTCCTCTGCCGTGTTGCGCTAGGCAACAGTGAACATCAGAACCATTGTAAAGGGTACCGCGCCTTCGAGATGCGAAGGATCGGCTCCTGGCGAACAATAGCGCTTCCTTGTGGGCCGGCTCGTCCCTTGCGTGGATTGTCGTTGGAACTCAGCGATTCCCGGAGGACATAGAGGTGGTTTAGGCGCCAGTTCTTCGTTCCTCTGGAAACAATCAGATTTAGGCGGGCCTCCTGTAGTTCTGGAACCATAAGCAGGCTAGACAGAAGACTTCGCCGCACAACTCTCACCGCCCAAAATGGCTACTGCAAACTACCAGAGCACAGTGTCGCACTGAGCTTTCGCTAGCAAGGAGCAGGTCATTGGTTGTGGCGCCTGCAATGCGAGCAGAGGCAAGCGAAGACTCTGGGATTGGTTTGGGTCGCACGACTGCGTAAGGTGTAATACCCCAGCTTAGAGAGCTAGATGAAACCGAATTTCATTCTCACACCCCTGCGTGGGGTTTCTCTCATCTTCTGTCGGTCTTTGTGTCATTGCTGATGGTCAGCATTGAGATCCGTTTCTAACCGCGAATGGGGAGAATGCGCCCCCTCTGATCGGCAAGCTCCCGAGGGAGGCAATGCCTTTACGAATGTGACGATCTGCCACCGCTCTGGTTCCGGCAGCTTGGACCACACCGGCATACCACGGCGGACTACTCCGTTGGTCAGGATCCAGAAGATCGTCCCAGGTGTGGCCTTTTGCACTTCTTCTTCCCGGAGATTCGGCGCCTTTTTACCCCCTTCGGCCGTTGTTCCATGGCACTCGGCACAATGCTGTCCAAAAAGTTTCTTGCCCGCCGCTACAGCGTCTGGATCGGTTGCCAACGGATTGCGGCGGGCCCGAGTTCGCTCTGGAACCTTCGCCAATTCCGCAAAGTGGGAGTGATGGAGATGATCGTGATCCTGGGTGGCCGAACCGTCAGATTGAGCGAGGGCTGCATAGATGCCGAGGGCGACGAAGGCGTTCGTGCTCAACACGAATACAAAATGACGAAAACGCCGGCCAAGCTTCATGGACGGCCCCCAAAGACCCGGCTAACCACACCACCGAAATTTGAGAACTCCCGAGACAGGCCCCACCGCAGGAGCAGTTGGTGGCTATTGTCGTTCAGGCCGAACCCCGGTGAAAGCCGAAGAGTCCATCCCGAGGGAAAATTCCAAGCTACTGCCGGAGCAAGGTAGTGAGAGGTATCATGCAAACCGAAACTCTGCGTATCTCCTAGACCGCCGTACAACTCGATACCGGCAATGAAGTTCTCAGGACAGAAGTTGCACGGTTTTGAAGAGGCCTTGAGCCCGAGCGGACGACTTGCGCCGACGGCATAGCCAAATTCCCAAGGGTTGCTGGGTGAGAGGTTCTTAGTGGCGAGGGGGTTTACGGCAACGTTCCAGCCTTTGAATGTCTTCGACAGTAGGAGCTTGAATTCCAGTTCGTGGTCGAGCGTCTGGCGGGCGATCCCATTAGGCCCGGCATGGTCGGCTTCGATATCGTGGCCCTCAACTTCCTTGATGATCTTGTCAGCCTCGTTGATCTGCTCGTATTCGATGTAGAGCACGGGATTCACGAAATGCTCAAGCTGGAGAGGACGAAATCGGTTTTCCCAGCGAAACCCTGTGAAGACCGTGCTGTCCCCCAAAGTGGTCTGTCCATCGAGGTAAAATTCGGTGGTCCACCAAGCTTTGGCTCCATATTCAAACTCCATCCAATAGGCGAGAAAGTCATTGCCGCCACGTTGCGTCCCAAACGTCGAAAAGTACTCGACTTCAAGGCTCCCAGGCTCTTCTAGGTAATGGTCATAGGTCACGATGTAGGGACTTTCTTGAGCTGCAGCGGGTCGAGCCAACAAAACTGCCAGAAGCATGGTGACGACCGCCAGCATCCTGACCACTTCAGCTTTGGCTCGCCACGTGGAATGAGGCTGAGCGTGACGATCTCGATTCCTATCGAAGGAGGGATCCCACGATCCGACCTCACATCCCGTACGAGGTAGTTTTCGCCGCATAACTTTGGACACGCAGAGAGACGCCAACGCAGTCATCTCTCATTTGAGAGCAGTGCCGGAAAGGGGCCATGTCCAGCAATCGGGGTGCGAGATGATGTCAGACCGCTTCCGTGTTTCTTCTGTTCCAGCGTTTACCTTCGCTGCCATCGCACGCTGCTCCTGCTTTTCGGCCCCGAGGACGTGTCCCCTGCTCTGCATTTTTTGTTGCAACTGAGTCGCAACTAGAACTACACTCTCAGCGTAAGGTCCCAAGAATCGACTGTCAATACGGGGCTAGAAGATTCTGTCGCAGCGCCGTTGCAACCAGTTGCGACTCAGAGGCGCGAGGAAACCATGCCGCTTCCCGAGACTGAAATTCCAGGACGGTTGCAGGCACTGCTGGTTCAGCGCGGGATCCGCATGACGGGCCCACGCCGCGCCATTCTGGGCGTCATCGAAACAGCCAACAAACATCTGGACGCGAGCCAAATTTTGCGCAAGGCGCAGAAGTCGGACCCGTCTGTCGACCGCAGCACCGTTTACCGGACACTAGGTTTGTTAAAACGGCACGGACTGATTGATGAGCTTGACCTGATGCATTTGAACGGCGATGGACACTACTACGAACGCAAGTTGGGCCAGGACCACATCCACATGGCGTGTCTGCGATGTGGCAAAATCACCGAATTTGTGAGCGAGCGGTTTGACTCTCTCAAGAGCCAGTTGGAGCAGGAGTGCCGTTTTCGTATTGTCGTGGCGCGCCTGGAAGTGGGGGGATACTGCACTGTGTGTCGCCGTTGAGCGGCAGGGAGAAATCTACAGGATGGCGGTCAAAGGGATCTTCGGCGTCGCTTCTAGTTCCGTTCGTACCAGAAGACGGCACCCTTCTCAATTGCGGGCAATTTGTAAGTGATTCCCTTCTCGTCGACAACTCCTTGCATTTCCTGGACCTCTCCCAGAAAGGGCAAAAAAAAGCCTTTCCCACCGCTGGCTGAGGGTACCGTGACTCGCACGTCCGTCTGGGGGGGTTGGATGGGATTAGCGCCGCCTCGCAGTCCGGCGAAGTTTGCGAAAAAGACGTGAGGCTTCCTCTCGATCTCCGAGATCGAGGTGGCTATCATCGGAGAGGCTTGCACAGTGATGGCATTGGGATTTTCGACCTGTCGCAGAAACCCCTCCTCAATTTCCGGAGTGGCGGTCTCAAAATCCTTCTGCAAAGCCGCCATGTAATCCTTGCCCGGGCAACGGCTCAAGCGAATCAGACGCGGATTGTCGTCCAGTCCCAGGGCGTCTTTTCCGGTGATGATCAAGGTCCGGTTGCTCTTCAGATATTGTTCCAAGGCAGATCTTTCCTTGCTGGAAATTTCGCGCACATCAGGGAAAATCAAGATCTTCCCCTGGAATTTGGATAATGTGCGTGGGGTCACCACCTCGAATTCCAAATGTTTCTGCATCAGCAAAATCAAGATTCCACGATAGGACGAAATGAATTCCTGTGAGTGAAGATTGCGGGTCTCGGGAGAAAAATACACGCCGATGGAGAGGATCGGGTTCCGCGGGCGGTAGAATGTGTTCTCGTGAGCCTTGATCCAGGAAAGTATGGTCCTTCGCGTTGCTAGATCGTTCGAGCCAGCCATGGAATGTCCCGGCGCATCCCAGAAGTTCGCTCCCGCCATCACTTCCGACATGGCTAGATTCATCATCGACTGGCGCCGGTCAACCTTCTGATCACCATCCCACGAATAGTTGAGAATCCACGTGGCCTTGCCTTCGGCGAATGCACGGAAGGAATACATCCCCACCTGATAGCAGAACCAGTCCAACGGCGTTCGCGAGGAAGCCATGTGGCTCCCCTCGCCGAACTCGTACTCATGGGCAATCGCATCCACCATGGGATAGAGGCTGTAGACGTCGGATCCGACGCGGACTGCTTCTTCCTCGATGCCGGGATAGATTTCCGGAATGGTTTTGATTTGGGGATTTACCGACTTCGCGGTCTGGTCGATTGCGCGCACAAAATCGGTGATGGCCTCGATTCTGAAATCGAGCCACTTGCGGAAGTGCGGATCAGAAAAGTCGCCGAGCTTCATGTCCTTTCGAGCATCCAATCCGGTTCGTTCCTTGAAGGCTCGAACCGTGTAGTCGTCAAAACTGGCCCAACTGTCCTCCCAGCCTTCGAAGTGAGTCATCCAATATGGGATATCGACGTAGATGCCGTCGATGCCTGTAGCTGCGATCTGCCTGATCCGCTCCATGTAAATCTTGCGCCAGGCCGGAGCAAAGGGACTGATCCACACGTCCTCATCGCCTGGTTGGATCCAAAAGGCGGTGCCACCACCGAACAGCGCGGGCTCGCCCGTGAGCTTCCGCTGTAACCAGTCAGGGTGATCTTTCGCAACCGTGTGTGCAGTCTGGTCGGCGTGGGCGGTGATGCACTCGGTGCCCGCGATATACACGAACGCGCGGTTGCCTACCGCGTGTGCTCTGGTCGCGACGGCGCGAATGGCCGTCAACTTTTCTGCGGGATTCTGAAAGCTCTCATAACGCCCGGGTATATCGTTGTCGACCTCAATGCCGAACACTCCGTCTTGCTGGGCGCTACGCACGATTTCGTCTGCATTGTCCGCTTTCAGGCTGTAGGCGCCGATGCGCACGTAGTTGGTCCAATCCTGATCGGCAGAATAGGAGCCCGTGGCAGCTTGCAGGAAACAGATCAGCCAGCAGAGGACGAGGGCAGTATTTCGTTTCACAAGTCCAAGAACTCCTTCAAAAGCAGCACTCCGGTGATCAGCGAACCGTCGTGACCCCCACTTTCAGACCCATGCGTATGTTCACTGAGATCCCTGTTTCATCCTCCTGAGCCCGGCTGACAGCTCGTTCAGGAACTATTTCTCTTGTCGCGCCGGCAGTCGGGATGACAGGGGAATCACACTGTTGTGTCGGCCATGTGTGCATCGGGTGCCAGCAAGATGGGACGGCAAACGGAAACCTGAAGCATGCCAAGCAACAGAAACCCAGAAATCGCAAGGCGCATGACCCCTCCGCGGAGACGGATAAGCGCAAGTTTCCTTTACTTGCGTTTTAGGACTTTTACTTTCGATTGGGATTGGAGTCAAGGACAAAATGCACGCCGGTGCGGCTACGCGGTCAGGGCCCTGATGATGCCCCACCAGCCTAGGATGGACGTGTCGACCGGCTCCGAACTTACAAGGGTTTTCGTTTATTACCAGTCAGTTAGGAGCAGGGGGCCGCGGCGCCAGGAGGGACGATGGCGCGGAGCCAACCGGTGTAAGGTTCTTCGACGGATCTACCATCAGCCAACTGAGGGCGCCCAGCTGACACAAAGCAGACGCCACAAAGAACGAAGCCGTCCAACCATAGCGCGAAGCGATCCAGGGCGTCAACGAACCGGTCACTGCTCCGCCTATTTGACCACCCATGTTCATGAACCCCGAAACCGATCCGGCTGAGCCACCGCCGATGTCTGCGGTCACCGACCAGAAGGAACTTTGCGCCAAGTACAAGGCTCCGGCGCCGCCAGCGAGCACAAGGCTGGCCACCCAAACCGCTTCGGCCTGGGCGCCCACCGCAATAAAAACTCCTGCCACCGCCATTGCAAGGGCGGCCAGGAAACAGCGACCAACCCGTGCGCCGCGCCATTTTGTAAGACGGTCGTTGATGGTTCCGCCCAGAAGACAGCACGCCAGCATGGCCAGAAAGGGCAGCATGGAAAAAAGGGCGCTGGCCTTAAGGTCGAGTCCACGTACCTTGGCGAGATAGCGATAAAACCAGCTGAAAAAAATCCAGGCGACGTAGCCGTAACAGAAGTAGCTGACGGTAAGCGCCCAAACTTCACGGCTTCGTACGATCCATTTCCAGGGCACCAGCGCCTTGGCGTTTTGCGGGAATGCAGCGTCCTTCAGCGGCATCGTGAGTCCGGATCGAATGGTGGCGAGTTCCGCCGGAGAGACTCGTGGATGCTGCTCCGGTGTATCTCGAGCAGCTACGAACCAAATTCCTCCCGCGACAAGCCCGACCACCGAGCACACCCAGAACGAGGACCTCCACCCGTAGTGGACCATCAGGTAAGTAATGAGCGGCGGGGTAAGGCCGGCTCCGGCACCCACACCGGCAAAAATCCATCCATTGGCCATGCCACGCTCGCGGACCGGAATCCAGTACGCGACGAACCGATTGGCCGCCGGGTAGATCACAGCTTCGCCGGCACCGAGAAGAAAACGCACCACCATCAATAGCGGCAGGGCGTCTGCGTAGCGGGTCGGCGCCCACGTGGTCAGAGCCGTAAAGATGCCCCACCACACCACGCCACCAGTCAACACACGGCGCGGACCGAGCCGGTCCGCGAGGTGACCTCCGATCGTCTGGACCAACGCGTATCCGGCGACCAGTGCACTGAAAACTTTTCCGAGTTGCACATCCGTCAGGTGATAGGCGTCGACCAGCGCGCCGCCTGCGATCGATATGTTGACGCGGTCCAGATACGAGACGGCACTCAGGACAAACAGCCAGAACACCAGAAACCAGCGCACGTGGCTTGTCGCGTCACGCATCACGCCGAGCTCCGCAGGTCGCAAGCACCGGTTGATCTCTGGCTGTGCCCGTAATTGTCAGCAGGGCTGCGTTGGATTCCACATGCCGGCGCGCGGGGTGAGTGAGCAGAGACGGCCGTGTCACGCGTCCTCTCGAAGACCGTTCTGCTCCCAGCTTGATCTCAACGGGCATTCGCGCTAGGCCGAGTGCTCCCGCAAGATCCGTGACAGCTGCGCCGCCACAATCTTGTCTTCGCCGGGTTGGAGCATGAACGAGCACAAAGACAGACCCGGCCGACCTTCTCCGCCACCGATCACGATTGAGGGCTTCGAACTTCGCAACAGTTTTGCAACTTCTTGTGGATGACCCCCACTTTCGAATCCCATGTGATCTGCATGTGCAGGACGTGATTGGCGATATCGGGAGTAAAGAAGGAAATGCTCACACCGGAAATTTTGCTCAACTCGCTGGAGATGGTTACTAGGCGGTCCTGCCATTCCCGCGCCAGCGCCTCATGATCGTCTTTGAGGTACAGCTCAAGAGCCTTGACCATACCGATGATCTCTTCTTTCCCAACTTTCTGGCTGCGACCCAGCGTGTCCTCGTGCGGGCTGTTGTTCAATAGCGCGTACCCAACCAGGTCTTGGCGCCCGATCAGCAATCCCGCGCATTGCGGACCGCGAATCGCTTTTCCGCCGCTGAATGTAACCAGGTCATAGCCCATCGCCGCATAGTCCCACAAATGCGAGACCGGTGGTGTGTCGGCTGCTGCATCGTTCATGCACGGCAGCTGGAATTGTTTTGCCAGGTTCGCCCATTCATCGACTTTGATTTGTCCGGCCGCGTTGGCAAAATTCGCAAAGTGCATCATGGCCGTGCGGTCGCTCACGGCGCGGCGCAGCTGCTCGCGGGTTTCAATTTCCACGAGTTTTACGCCCGTGGAGCGCAGCTGACGATCAAACGGATTGCGGTGCGATTTCTGGATGATGACCTCAGACTTCATGCCGGTCAAGTCGGGCAGTTGCCGAATCAGCGCTTGGTTGTCACCCGTAAGGATGCCGGCCAATCCGGACTGCATCGCGGCCGCCGCGCCGGAGGTCACCAGCGCCGTGTAGCCGTCGGGAAGCTTGAGCATTTCCGCGATGCGCTTCCCCGCCGCCACTTCGAGTTCCGGAATGCTCACAAAATGGCGCCCTGCCATGGCCATAACCGCTTCCAGTTCAGGCCGAAGCACAGAGCCACCGAGCATGGTCATGGTGCCTTGGCAGTTGATGACCGTGATAACGCCCAGTTCTTCATAGGGATTGCCGGTCTGTCCGAATCCGTTGAGGCTGGCGTTTCCACCCTCGGCAGTAGCGGAAGAAAGCCTGCGCGGCGCAAACACGGATGCAGCGATCGCTGCGGCCGTTCCGAGGAATCCGCGCCGGTTCCAGTGCGATGTAAGTCCCATGAAGCCTGCTCCCGCTTACTTGCGTGGCACCGCGGCGATGCAATTGATTTCGACCAGCGAATCGCCCGGCAGCGCAGCGACCGCCACGGTGGTGCGTGCCGGTCCCCCATGCGGAAAATAAGTTGAGAATACTTTGTGCATGGCGTCCCAATGTTCAATCTTCACCAGGAAGACATTCGCCTGCAGGATGGTGTCCATCGTTCCACCGCCAACTTCCACGAGCTTCTTGACTTTGTCCATCACCATGGAAGTGTGGGATTCGATCGTCCACTCCTTCTGGTCGCGCGAGTCGTGCGCACCCTGTCCCGAAACATAGATCAAGCCGTTGTGAACGATGGCCGGCATGATGATGTCTTTTTCGCTTCCGGGCTTGCCTTCGGCGTTCAGTTTGCGAATGCCGCTGGCGTCCTGGCCAGCACTCTGTGCCAGGCCGACGGCGGATGTGATCCCCAGGGCTGAGAAGACCGCAGCCAACCGTGACGCGAAGATCCTGCGGGTCAGAGTGAGAGCCATAGTGTTTATCCCTTCCAGTTGTGAATCCGACAACACGACAGCAACGCGACAACGACGCGGAGATGCGCATCGGGAGTGCGAATTATCTGATGAAAGCCGTTGCTTCTGCAAACACTACCCGGTCACAGACGCCCAAACTTCTTCACTGCCGCTACGATCGACTTCAATTGCTCGATGACCGCGTACATCGAGTGCTCCTTGTAGTCCATCTGTTGTGCCAGGGTGAGCACCGCTTGGGCCTGAGCTCGAGGCACCACGGCCACGCCATCGCTGTCGGCCACTACGATATCTCCAGGGCTCACAGGCACGGCATTGCAGACCACCGGAATCTGCGCGCCCGCGAAACGGTAATGATGCACGGAAGTGGACGGAACAATCCCCGTGGCAAAGACCGGAAAGCCAATCTTGCGCAGATACGCTACATCGCGCACTCCCCCATCGATCACGGCTCCGGAGTAACCCCGCGCCGCCATTGCAGTTCCCATCAGTCCGCCCATTCCTGCTATGTCTTCTCCGTCCTCGACCACCATGACATAGACGGAGTCAGTCGATCCCTGGTCGATTGCTTCCAGCATTCCCGTGAGTGCCTCAGGATCTTTGTTGCCTTCGTCCTTCTTGAGCTGGACCGTGCGTGCGAAGCCGGCAAACTTGGCGGTGAAGATCGGTTGCATCCGATGGCTCATGTACATCCGCTTGCCTGTGATTTGCTCCAGCGCATCCGACACCGAAGCCACTTCCACGCGCCGATACTGCGCGATCATATCTTCATCGGGCAACGGGCCTTCTTGAGGCTGTGCCCGAGTCGATCGAGCCTCACGCGCAACCATCAGCGCCAGGGCCAGGGTTGCGAGCATCCCGATGATGCGGCGCCCCCGGTAGAAGTGAAGCTTGTCCATTCCGTCCTCCTGGTTGTATATATGTCCGCGGACTCTAACATTGTTGCCACTTCGTTTGGAAGACTACGACATTCCCCAAAGGAGATCGGAAATGCGGCAGCGAGCGATTTCAGGGCTCAGCGCAGTTCTCGTACTGGTCATGACGGCGTTCTTTTGCCAGGTCAGTCCTGCGCAGGAACACAAAGCTATCAACTTGTCGAGCGCGAAGGACCTTCCCTTCAGCGATGGAATTATTGCCGGAAGCACGCTCTATGTGGCCGGCCAGGAGGGAACCGACGAGGCGGGCAAATTAGTGAGTGGAGGCATCGGTCCCGAAACCAAGGCCGCGCTCGACAACATCACGAAGGTGCTGAAGGCCGCGGGATACGAATTGAAAGATATCGTTTCTGTGACGGTTTACCTCGCCGACATTCAGGACTTTGGGGAGATGAACAAAGTTTACAAGTCTGTCCTGCCCGACCCGAAGCCTGCGCGCGCGACGATTCAGGCGGCTGCTCTCGTGAACGGTGCGCGGGTGGAGATTGCCGGCATTGCGGTTAGGCAGAAGTGAGACCGGATAACTGGGTTTATGTTAGCGGCTCAAACAAATTCCCATTGGATCCTCAGTCTGGCGCTGCTTGCATCGTGGGTTAGTGTGTTTGACCCCACACCTTCGCTGGCACAGCAAAATCAGCAGCGCACGATTGAATCCAGACCGGATCTGGGGACCGGCCAGAGCACTTACAACTCCAACTGCGCCCGATGTCACGGCCTGGATGGGCATGGGGGTGATAAGGGTGTCGACATCGCTGGCGAGCAAGGGCAACGTCTTTCCGACTCGAAGCTCTTCGCCGTCGTCTCCAAAGGCCTCACGGGCACCGCTATGCCCGCTTTTCCCGAACTCAGCCGACAACAGATTCTCAGCGTGATCCACTATCTCAGAATTCTCCAAGGAAAAGAGGAGGCCCGGAATGTTCCCGGTGACGCAAGCCGAGGAAAGACTGTCTTTTTCGGAAAAGCCGGATGCTCCAACTGCCACACGATTTGCGGCGAAGGAGGATTTCTTGGCCCCGACCTTTCCTCGTATGGACTCGCCGCATCGGCTAAGTCGATTCGTGAGGAGATTATCAAGCCCAATAGAGTTGAGCCCACTGGATACCGGTCGGCCACAGTCACCATGCAGGATGGAACGCAATTGGAAGGCTTACTCCGCAATGAAGACAACTTCTCTTTACAGTTGCTGACCAGAGACGGTGGATTTCACTTCTACACGAAGTCTGACTTGCGAAACCTGGAATATCGCGGCCGTTCCTTCATGCCCACCGACTATGCCGACCGGCTCAGCTCCAGCGAACTCGACGATCTTGTGAGCTACATCATCCGAAGCGCGTCGAAAGCCAGTCCCACGACAAGCCCAAATGGAGAACCCCACTGAATGCGTTGGAATCGTTCATGGTTGCCCGTTTTGATTGCTGCTTTCGGTTTGCTGCTCGCCGCCTCCGCCCAGAATAAAAGGACTTTTGCCCTTCAGCCGCTGTCCCCCAAGTTCTGGGATCTGATCGACCACGACGCAAAATTGGAAAAGGTTGCGACTGGGTTCGGCTTTACCGAAGGCCCCGTGTGGGATCCTGCCGGCTTCCTCTATGTCAGCGACGAGACGCTCAACAAGATCTTCCGAGTTTATCCCGACGGTAAGAAAGAAGAAGTCATTGCACTCGGCGATCCGGACGGTAATACTTTCGACCGCCAGCATCGCCTGATCGATTGTGCCAGCGTGCTGCGCGCCATTATTGAGGTCACTCGCGACGGCAAATACAAAATTCTGGCGGATCACTACGACGACAAAAAGCTGAACAGCCCCAACGACGTGATCCTTGGGCCAGACGGCGCAATCTACTTCACTGACCCAACGCTCGATCTGGTTGCTGGTGAAAAGCAGGAACTTCCCTTCCAGGGTGTCTATCGTCTCGACGAGAAAGGGAACCTGCGGTTGCTGACCAGAGATCTCAAACAACCAAACGGACTGGCTTTTTCCCCCGACGGCAAGCGCTTCTACGTGGATGATGACGAAACCAGGGATATTCACGTCTACGACGTCGCCAGAGATGGCACGCTCAGCAACGGACGCATTTTCGGCACGGAACCCGGAGGCAAGGACGAAGGTGTTCCCGACGGCATGAAGGTCGATGGAAGCGGCAACCTGTTTGTGACCGGACCCGGAGGAATCTGGATCTGGGACGTCAACGGCAATCACCTGGGAACGATTGCCACACCGGAACAACCGGCCAACCTCACCTGGGGCGACCAGGATTATCGGACGCTCTACATCACCGCCACCACTTCGGTATACAAGCTGAAGACAAAAACTCAGGGATACTTGCCCTATCTCGAACACTGACTCGGAGAGCCGCACGATCGGCCAAGGATGCGCTTCACGGAGAAAGCGCGAAACTGAACACATCGCTTGCGGCCGCCACCGCAACGTACTGCACACCATCCACGGCATAGCTCATGGGAGAAGCATGGATGGTCTGCCCGGTGTTGAAGTGCCACAAAGGAAGACCGGTCGTCGCCTCGACGGCTTCAAACGAGCCTGCGTCATCTCCGAAAAACACCAGGCCGCTTGCGGTTGTCATGACCCCGGCCCAGGAGTCGCCGCGACCCACTTGCGGATAGCGCCACGCCGCTTTCCCATCCGCCACAGAAAGAGCCAATAGAATTTTCTGCGCGTGTTCACCTGGCGGGACCTTTGTGCCCGTGTTGTAGTAGGTCTCCCCTTTGGCAAACTTCCGCGGACTGGCAAAGTAGAGATTGCAGCCCTCGAGGGCCATCACGTAAAAGAGTCCCGTGCCCGGATCGTAGGAAGGTGAAAACCAGTTGGTGGCGCCCACGACACCGGGACAGATGCGCGTGCCCTGGGCGGTCGGAACCCGACCCGAAAGAACCGGCCGGCCGGAAGTGTCAATTTCTGTTGCCCAGGTCAGCTTCTCAACGAACGGAGTCGCGCGCAGAAACTTACCGTTGGTTCGGTCCAGGACGTAGAAAAAACCGTTGCGGTTGGCCTGTACCAGCAGATGCTCGATCGCTCCGTTCTCTTCACGATCGACCAGCACCGGGGTTTCATTGGCATCGTAATCAAACAAGTCATGGGGCGTGAACTGGAAGTACCACTTCATTTTTCCGGTGTTCGGATCGATCGCAAGAACACAGGCGGTGTATAGATCATCTCCCGGCCTTGAGTCTCCCACGAAATCTGGCGCAGCGTTGCTCGTGGTCCAGTACAAAGTGTCGAGTTTCGGATCGTACGTTCCGGGCATCCACGTAGTGCCGCCGCCGTGCAGGTACGAATCGCCCGGCCAACTGGACGAACCGAATTCTCCTGGTCCGGGGATCGTCCACAAACGCCACTTGAACCTTCCCGTAAGCGCATCGTACGCCGCCAGAAACCCGCGCACTCCCGAGTCCCCGCCCGAAGTGCCGACAATGACTTCGTCCTTCACGACCAGAGGAGCACTGGTCGCGCCATAGTGTTTGGCCTTGTCGGCGTATTGAATGTCCCACAGCAAGTTTCCGGAACGTGCGTCCAAGCAGCGCAAATGAGCATCATCGGTTTCCGCATAGACGAAATGCTTCCATACAGCGACCCCGCGGTTTTTGTGAGCCGCAGCGTCATCGAGCAATCCCGAACTTAGCGGACGCTGATGATGCCACACCACTCGGCCCGTGCGGGCATCGAGCGCAAACACGTCGTTGGCCGATGTCACATACATCATGTCGCGGACCACCACAGGTGTCACTTCGAGCATTTGGGAATTACCAGGATGGAAAACCCATGCTGCCCGCAGTCGCGCCACATTCCCGACCTTGATTTGATCCAGACTGCTGAAGCGTTGTCCGCTATAGTCTCCGTTATAAGAGGTCCAGTTAGACTTCACCGGCTGGGCCAGAAGATCGGCCGCACTGACCTCGATGTCAATGGGAGCAGGAGATTTGTCATTCTGGCACACGACGGGCAGAACCGAGCAGGCGGCTATGGTCAGGAGCTCAATGAATGCTTTACCGTGTGTCTTCATGTCAGCGAGTGTCTCCGGCATCGCTAACCCGTACCTCGGCAAGTGAACCGCGGTCGATCCCCCTTTCGTCCTCCACATGCAGGGAGACCCGCGCCGCCTTCCCGGGCGGTGCAATCTCTGCTTCCAGAGACACTGGCATGGTCGGACTTACGTCCGCCACCGACATACTCCCCAGACTTCGCCCGCGTTCATCGTACGAGCGGGCAATCAGTCGCCCGGAGAAAAACGAGCCGAATGATCCGGACAGCTTGATCTTGCCACTCCTCGAATCTGTGGCGCGAAGGGGGCGCATGATGACGCCTGCGTCGGTCGCCCCTTGAAAGTCACTTCCGGCTCGGGTGGGGAACCACTCGGTTTCCAGATCGCAGCTTTCTCCCGGACGCAAGTGACACATCGGACGGTTGATTTCGGCTTCAAGGTAGTAAGGAGCAGAGTCGGCGCTCAGCGACGGGATGCCGTCGCCACTCAGCCGCACCTCCGGACCATTGGTCCAAAAGATCACGGAAGCTTTCCCCGGATACATTGCGTACTCCTGGTACTGGAACCGTTCCACCATAGCGTAGCGGCTGGCACCGTCGACTACCGCCAGCCATCCGTCCTTCGAGTCGAGCCACAATTCCGCCGCCAGGTGAACGTAGTGCAGCGCGAAAAGTCCGTCGTCCCGGACCGAAGCCGACGGATTTTCTGCCGGACCAAAGCGAACGTGATATCGATTGAGATAGCTACTGGACGGATTCGCAGGAGTGAATGCCCAGAAATCCTGGTTGAAGTCCGAAGCCGCCGCGGCCGTGTCTGTAGCGGAGGCCGCCCCGCTGTCGTATTGCGAAACCGACTGCATTGACCAGTCCAGCGTGTGCCCGCTCACATTTTTCATGGAAGCGCGGAAGCGGATACGGGGCGAATCCACGTCCAGATGAATGGTGCGCTGAAACTGCACACCGGTGTGCGGGTCGGCAGGACCGGTAAGTTCGATCTCGCATTCCTCTCCGTCCGAAACCTTTCGAAACGAGAATGGCCCGTCGTCGATCACATCCGAATCCCCCGCCCAATGTCGTTCATCGTTATTCCCTTCAGGCAGCAGCCAGAGTTTGTCCCCGCCGTAGTTGAACCATTGCCCAGTGGCTGGCGGAAAGTATTTGCCAGCATACTTCGAATTGACGAACAGATATGGATGCCCTGAGAAACTCACCTGCATCAGCCGCCCGCCATTCTGCGGGACCACGACCAGCTGTACCCAGCGGTTCGACATCTGTTCCGCGCGCCAGCCCTTGTAATCCACCGACTCGACACGACACGCAGGCCGCCCGCGAGCGATGTCCTTACTATTGGTCTGGGCGAAGCTCAGCCACGGGACCACGAGGAAAACCAGAAGACTTGCGAGTATCCAGTTCCTGAGCGTGAAACGCAGAGTCATCATCTTTCCTTGGCAGCGCGAATCGCGGTCGAGAGTAGCATGCAAGGGGAATTCCTCAAACCGCGCCGTCTTAAAAAGAAAAGAAAACCAATAAAACGAAAGTTTTTGATCTCTGTCAAGCCATTCTGTGATATACCAGCTTCCCGAGAAGCCGGAAATCTGGAAGCGGCAGCGTGCGCAATGAGACTGCAAACCGTATTTCTCCTATTGCTGCTTGGGAGGAGCGTGGCGGCTCAGGACCAGAAGGTGGATGCCACGTGGCTCCGCCGCTACATTCCGCTTCTTCGCCAGCAAGCCGGCCCCCCGCCATCGGGAAGCTGCCAGTATCTGGCGATCTTCGGTCAGGGTGATGCCGAGACGCGAATTCTGCAAAGCGTATCCCGTTTCGGAGAAATCGCGCTCGATGCGCACGCCAGCTGCCCGAGCGCGACCTACGATCGTGAAGAGGAGATCGATTTCGTTCTTGACGGGGCGGCCACTCTCCATCACGGGGACAAGACGTATGCGATGCGCAAGAACGATTTCACTTACTTGACGCCCGGCATCGAGCATTCGGTCCGTAACAATGCCGACCAGCCGCTGCGACTTCTAGTCATGGGTTTCAAAATCCCCGCGAACCTCTCCATCCCTGCGACTCCTCCCCATCCGAAGATTGTCAATCTCGATGACGTCAAGGAAGAAACGGTCGAGGGTCATCCGACATCCGTGCGTTACAAACTCCTCATAGGTCCGCGCACCGGGAAGCGCGACGCCATTGACCAGGCGTACGTGGTAACCAGTTTTTTCTGGATGAACTTCGCCCCAGCTGGCACGAATTTCCCGCACCATCATGAGGCGGCTGAGGAGATCTATTTGGTTCTTGAGGGCGAGGGCGAAATGGTGGCAGGCAGCGGAATGGACGGCGTCGAAGGCCGCTTTCCCGCCAAGGCGGGAGATGCATATTACTTCCGGCCCAACTGTACCGTGGGGTTTTACAATCAGAATAAGCCCGGAACCAACGCCTACATCCTTGCCGTGCGATCCCGCATACAACTTCCTGAGGAATCAGACTAAGACCAGGCCGGGGTCGCTCCAAGGTAGAGTCGAAATCCTGGTAGCACTACACAAACTCCCGGCAACCGTTTCCGGAGGAGGTATCGGAATGCACAGTCGAAACACCAGTCGGCGGTCATTCATGAAACTGCTCGCGGCCGCCCCGTTGCTGAGCAAGCTTGCGGTCCGTGATCTCTACGCGCAGGCCGCCACCGCCATCGGCCATGGTCCACGACAGAATGTGTATTCCCGGCTCGGAGTGAAGACCATCATCAATTGCCGGGGCACGTGGACTTACCTGAGCGGCTCCCTCGAATTTCCCCAGGTGCGTGAGGCCCAGCTGGAAGCGGCGCAACACTTCGTCAACATGCTGGACCTGCAGCGTGCGGTGGGCAAGCGCCTGTCTGCGCTCACCGGCGCGGAGTCCGGCATCATCACCTCCGGAGCCGCAGGCGCGATGGCCGCAGCCACGGCCGCCTGTATGGCCGGCGCCGACGACCAGCGCATCTGGCAACTTCCTGACACCACCGGGCTGAAGCACGAGGTCATCATGGTCGGCGGCCGAAGCGCTTTCGATAGCGCCATCCGTTTAACCGGCGCGAAGCTGGTCCTGACGTACTCGCCCCAGGAACTCGCCAACGCGATCAATGAAGACACCGCGATGATCTACACCACCGATCTTGGTGAGAAACTGCGTCAGGTCCTGGCGATTGCCAAAGATCACAACGTCCCGATGTTGCTGGACGATGCGGCCGGCATACCGCCGGCGGACAACGCAAAACTTTACGCTCGCCTGGGCATCGACCTCTATTGTTTCTCGGGAGGCAAGGGCCTGTGCGGACCACAATGCAGCGGATTGCTTCTCGGCAGAAAAGATTTGATCGAAGCGGCCCTACTGAATTGCAGTCCGCGCGAAGGTGCAATATGCCGCCCGATGAAAGTCGGCAAAGAAGAGGTGATCGGTTGCCTGACCGCTTTGGAGACCTGGCTCCAACTGGACGAGAAAAAACTCTATGCCGAGTGGAATGATCGCGTCGACCGCATTCGAAAGCTGGTGGACACCGTACCAGGCGTGACGACCGACATCTACATTCCGGAAGATGGAAACCGCTATCCCACGTTAAAGATCTCGTGGGATCAACAATCCTGGCGCTACGGCATTGCGGACTGCGTGGCCGAGTTGCGGTCCGGCGATCCTGTCATAGAAGTACTCGGCGTCGACAATCCGAGTCTGGTGACGTCGGTGCATGAGGGCAATCCAAACCGCAAAGAACGCAAGGTGCCGGACCACATCGAACTCGTTTCCATGACCATCAAGCCGGGTGAGGAGATGATCGTTGGGCGGAGATTGCGAACCATACTTGGGATGGCCCAGAAAAAGTCCGCCGCATAAACCGCTAGGATCTGGTGACGCAGAATATCGGAGGTTTTGTCATGCGCTTGCGATTGGCTGAATTTCTATGCGCATTGGCCCTCATAGCGCCAGGTCCAGTGCACTCGGGTGCTCCTGCCCAAGGTGCGGCCCCTGCATATCGTTCCCACTCGCCGGCGGTTGAAGCGGGCGACTACCTTTACATCTCGGGAATGGGCCCGCGGCGCCCGGACGGTAATCTGCCCTCGACATTCGACGGGCAGGTTCGTCAGTCGCTGGCCAACATCAAGGCAATTCTCGAATCTGCGGGTTTGACCATGGAACACGTGGTCTATACCCAGGTGTACCTCGAAGATATCGGCCAGTGTGAGGAAATGAAGAGAGTGTTCGGCGAATACTTCACCAAGACTCCGCCGGCGAGGGCGGTGCTCGGCGTGGCCCGCGTTCCCGAACCGCCCATCCAGATCAGCGCCGTCGCAGTGCGCGATCTCAACGGCGTGCGTGCGATCGCTCCGCCAAACCAACCACTGGACGAGCACGCCTCTCCGGGCGTGCTTACGCACGATCGGCTCTTCGTCTCCAGTATGTCGGGAAAAGATCCCGTGACGGGCAAGATCCCCGATGATCCTGCCGCTCAAGTTGACTTAGCGCTCGACCGCGTGGAAGCGGTGGTGAAGGCGGCCGGCCTCGAACTCCGCCACATGGCGTTCGTCAATCCCTATCTGACTGCCGACATCCCCATGCGGGTCATGAATGAGCGTTATGCCCGACGTTTCGAATTCGGCGATACTCCCGCACGCGCCACCATTGTGGTCTCCAGCCTGCCCGGTGGCGCACGCATCGAGTACACCGGCGTAGCGGTGCGCGATCTCGCTCAGAGAAAGGCCGTTCGGCCCAAGAACATGTCACCCAGCCCAACCGCCAGTCCATGCGTCTTTGCGGGGGACACGCTTTACTGTTCAGCAAAGAGCGGATTTATCCCAGGCCCGCACGGCGGAGTCTATGCCTCCACCACTCCCCACCAAGTTCGCCAGACCATGCGCAACCTGCTCGACAATCTCGAGGAAGCTGAAATGAATTTCGATCAGGTGGTTTCCACCAACGTCTACCTCGACAATCTTTCCGATCTGCCCGCATTCGACGAAGTGTATCTCCAGTATTTCGGCCCTTCCCTGCCGGCGCGAACCACCATCCAGCAGATTGCGCCCGCGGAGCGGAAACCCGACAAGGACGACCACTATCCGGACCTCGAACAGGTTTCCTTGATCGCAGTACGCAACCGGGCGAAGCCCTGAAGAAAGAATGAAGACTCCGTGCCGTGAATGAGGGTTTCAAACCTGGAGGCCAGGGCGGAGTGGAACTTGCCAGCCTCGCGAGAACGTCATCTCAACCTCAATACCCCATATGTCATGGCCCGCCAATATTGCGGTCAGGGTCTGCTCACATGTCCCTCCGACCATCGTATAGTCGCCAACAATTATCGTATAGTCGCCGACAATTAAGGGCCCCGCCTTCGAGAGCGTTCTCCAGAAACTTGACAAAGCTCCATGCCCAGTTCTTGGTGGTCATTCATCACCGCCGAAATCCAGACCGGGGTGAATCGGTGCCCAGGCAGCGACAGGGGTCTGTCTTCCGCGCTTGAGTCCCCCAACCCCTAGAATTGGAAACGGACCCCCAACTGCATCCTGCGTGGCGTATAGCCCTCGGCCGTGGAGCTAATGATGCCGAACTCTGTATTACCCAGCTCGTAAGAGGTGTTCGGTGGGGCAAAACGCGGCGTGTTTGTGGAGTTGAAAACCTCCGCGCGCACTTGAATTGTCATCCCTTCCTTGGGCGCGAACTCTTTGAAGAGATTCAAGTCCAAACTGTGAATGCCATTCGTTCGGAGGCCGGGGAAATAGCGGGGGGCGTTGCCCGGTATCTGGTCGCCGGCATCGGCGAAGCAGTTGATGTTCAGGTAGGGAACCTGCTGGATCGCCGCCTGGTTCGAAGTTATGCCCATACCGCCGCCGCACAACACGTTAGGGCGTTGGTTGCCATCCATGAGGCGGGGATTGGCCATGGGGATGGCGAGCGGCTGGCCGGACTGTTCCGTGACCAGACCAGAGATCGCCCATCCGCCGACAATCGCGTCGAGAACCCGGTTCATATCGCCGCCAATCCACTTGTCGCGGCCGATCGGCAGTTCCACGACAACGGCGGCGGCCAGCCTTTGCGGGGTATCATTCGCGCTGATCCCGTGCTCCACCTTCAAATTGTCGAGCTGCTGGGGATTCCCGTTGTTGAGGGTACCCACAAACGCATTGGCCCCCACGGAAGAGTAATCCGTGAGTTTCGAGACCGTGTAACTTCCTTCAAAACTGATGTGGTGGGTGGTGCGCTTCTGAAAGCGAATCTGCATCGAGTTGTACCAGGAGCTGGCCTCGAGCAGAGGAAGCGCCTCGAAATCGCCGTCAAACTGGGGATAGGGTCGCAGCAGATTCACAAGCGGCAGCGTCGTCCCGCCATAACGCGAGTCAGGCTCGTTGAAGATTTGCGGGCCGGCATTGTACAGGCAGCCGGTACCGCCAAACAGCGAGCAGAAGGGATTGGCCACCGGGTTTTCCAGGTAGTTGCTGACGCAGCTGTCGCTGTCGCAGGTGGGATCGGAAGCATGCTGCTGAGCGGAGATATTCGCCAGCAGGTGGGAGGAGATGAAGTCCCGGTTGCGGGTGCTCGAATACCCACCCCAAGGCAGATGAGTGCTCCGGTTGGCAGAATAGTCCAGGCCAATCACGATCTGGCTGGGCAGTAGCCGCTGCATTCCCAAGTTCCACTGGTAAATGTCGGCGTTCTGTGCTTCGGTGGTTCCCACGTCATTGCCGTTGGCGTAGCCCCATTCCGCCAGCTTCCCGTACTGCGTACCTTGGGGACCGGTCAGACCATTAGGAAAGGGATCGGCCAGAGTCGCCGACCGGGTCGCAAAGTTGTCCAGTGTGAAAAACATGGTCGCGCTCTTGCGGAATGCGGTTCCCGGATATTGGAAGTTGGTGGCTACGCTCATGCCGTAGTAGATGCCAGCCCCGCCGCGGATGACCGTGTTGGAGTCCAACTGATAGGCAAAACCGAGCCGCGGACCAAAGTTGTTGCGATCCACGGGAACGTGCCTCGTGCCGGAAGTGGGAAACTGGGTGATGCCAGCGAGGCCGACCGTTCCTAACCCGGGGGTCAGGCCACCACTGCTCAGGTCAATGCTCATGCCGCTCGAGCCGGCAAAATCGCTGAACTGAATCCGGTTGTATCGTTCCGTGTAGGGTGTGCTCCATTCGTAGCGCAGACCAAGGTTCACGGTGAGCTTGGGGTTGACTTTCCAGTCGTCCTGAAAATAAAAGCCTGTCTCCACGGATTTGTTCGCCACAGCCGGGTAGATGTTAATGTCACTGCTATTGTCGGGGTATCCGAACAGCAGGCTGGCGAAAGGATTTCCCTGGGTTCCGCCACCGGCTCCACTGTTCGGAATCTGCGAAGTCACGTCGTCGGTGAAATTGAACAGCCCCGTGGGGTTGGGAGGCTGAAAGAAATTGTTGAAGAAGAGCCGTTGTTCTCCGCCAAACTTCATGAGGTGGGATCCTCTGGCAACGACCAGTTGGGAGGAGTAGCTGTAGAGGGTGTGCGCAAAGGTCGTGTTCAGGCAGCATTGATCGTAGAGACTAGTCCACGGCGAGGCGCCCGACATCTGGATGGTTGGCATGCGGTCAATGCCATTGTTGGCTGCCAAGACGCTGGGGAATCCGACGCTGGTGAGGCTGGGGATGTCGGTGGTCTCGTCCTGCACCACCCGGTCCAGGCCGAATCGGTTGCTCCATACGATTCGTGGATTGACCGTCCAGGTGTATTCCAACCCGACATTTTGTACGGTCAACGGGGTGCTCGTAATCCCATCGTTGAACTCGCCATCCCCAAAGATGGTTGGAGTGTAGTAATTGCTGTGCAGCCGGCTGTAGCGCCCGGAAAGCCGGTGCCGATCCGCGATTTGGTCGTCCACCTTGATGTCGAACTGGTAGTCGGGCGCATGGGACAAGGTATTCTGCCGATAATTGAAGAATTCTCCGGGAAGATTCGGCGCTGGATAAAGATTGATGACCGCCTGGCCGATCGGGTCAATCTCGCCCGGGGGAATGACGTTCAGGACTCCGTTGTTCTGCACCTGCGGCCGCTGGCAACCATTCGGATTACACTGAATCTGCAAAGGATCATAGATCGGGTTCTGGGCGGCTGAGAAGTCCCCGCTTCGCTCGGCCTGTGTGGGTACACTGGCCACGATGTTGATGGGTTCGTTATCCCGCACTTTTTCCAGGTCGCCGAAGAAGAACGTTTTGCTCTTTCTGATGGGCCCCCCTAGGGAGAAGCCGTATTGATCGCGCTCGTGATCAGGCTTGGGATTGGGGGCGGGATTGAAGAAGTCCCGGGCGTCGGTTCCCGAGCGTTGTCCGAACCACCAGCCGCTTCCATGAAAGGCGTTCGTTCCGCTTTTCAATGCCATGTTTACCACCGTGCCGCCATTGTTACCGAACTCCGCCGAGAAACTGTTGTTCTGGACTTTGAACTCCTGGATGACTTCGACCGAGGGTTCGTAGTACACGTTGCTGGTGGCGCCTTCGCCTTGCTCCGGCGCGCTGATCAGGGCACCGTCGATTCGCACTTCCGCGGTTGCATTTCGCTGCCCGTTGGAAACGAAGTTGGTTCCCTCTGGATAGTTGTCCAGGGTGCCGGATCCCGCGGTTTCTGTGACGCCCGCGGAAAGAAAGGTCAGCCCGAAGAAATTACGGCCGGGTAGAGGGATGTCCTTGATGTATTCGTTGGTAACTTCGGTTCCTAAAAGCGCACTCTCGGTGTCGAGCAAAGGCTGTGTGGTGGTGACTTCGACGGTGGTGTTGACTGAGCCTGGAACGAGGCTGAAGTTGAGCGTGGTCTGTTGATCAACGGCCAGCACCACGTCGGTTCTTTCCGCAATTCGGAATCCTTGCGCCTGCACCTTGAGCGCATAGGTGGATGGCCGTAACCCCGTGAAGTAGTATTCCCCTCTGTCGTTGGTGCGAGCCACCGTGGAAATGCCTGTGCCCGTGTCCGTGATGGTGACGGTTGCATCGCGCACAACCGCGCCGCTGGCGTCGGCAACAACACCCCGGACCTGTGCCCGATAGCTGCCCTGGGCCAGCAGCAGGATCGCAGAACTGGCGAATAGGCATATCCCTAGAGTCCAACGCGAGACGTGTGCAATCGGCATGGCAGAACCTCCACTTTCCGCGGCGCTTGTCGGCGATGGTTAGACAGCCCGCCAAAGGGCGCAGCACGGCGGAACTCGGGCAACTCTTTCACCAGTCGTGCCAGTGGCCACCGGCCTCCGCCCTCATAGTTCCCACCGAGAGCCAGCACCGTTGTTTGTCCCGGCTTTCGGATCATTTCTTTTGTTAGCGTTTAGCTTCGATCTGCGGGATTGTCAAGGGCAAAATGCGGGGTTCCCATCATCCCCGCCCAAGGAGTCCAGGCAAACCGAGGAACAGCTGCCACACTTGAGGTCGTATCAGTTTCTGCCACACGATAACGAGGGGTAGTCGCATGGCTAGTCGACTCACGGCTGGTTCCGGCCCGGCTGGGCCCTATTCCGGTTGCTCGCAACTCTCTACCCTGACCGACGAAGCTAGCTTAGGGGCCCGGTCTGAGCGTGGACTCAGCGCAGCAGATTATTGCAGAGGTCGGCCCCACCGGAGCGGCTTTGCGGCTTCGTTTTGAGGGGCTATCCGGACATTAAGCCGGACCGATCTATTTTCCCCCAAGCGATTGAATCTTCGGCGTTAATATCAGTGGGTATAACCGGCGTTCAGCGTCAATCAGGGTCGATTTCGTGGTTTGCCGCGATAATGCCTTCCGCCAGGTCGCACACTTGGGGGAGGGTTTGTCCGATCTCTGCACAGCGCCGCCGAACTTCCGCGAGTGTAGGCACGCCGAGGTCGCTGACCAGCTCTTGATAGTTCTCTTTGAAACTCTGCGTCCAATCTGCCGGTGCGTCGCGGGAGAGGACCTCCTGACATCTGGAATGGGTGACGCCA